>JACCDU010268657.1_pt1 | contig 48812 bp, 64 predicted proteins | sample 7446081 | NCBI WGS metagenome assembly JACCDU01 (sample SAMN15323447, study PRJNA562643) | freshwater metagenome | isolation source: river surface water | place: USA:Blue River Watershed | collected 2017-08-17 | reverse complement strand
TCGCGCGCCCGGTTCACTTCCAGGCACGCATGGCGGATGATGTCCAGTTCCGCAGGCGGGAACGGATCCTCGTCGTCCTCAAGCTCGTTGAACGCAAGCGGGAAGATCGGGTGGAATTGCTCCAGCTTGATATCGGGCTCGCCGGGGTCTTTCAGGAAGTCGCCATACCCGTCGCACAGGTGATAGCAGACGTGCTTTTCGAGGTCGTAGAAGATCCACACCGCGGCGAGTTTGGCGTCCTTGTCGTCCACCTTGCGGTCGCCATAGGGACCATACTTGGTGTACTCGGTGCCAATGTCCTTGTCGTAGTACCGCTTGATCTGGTCCGGCGAGAGCAGCCATTCCTCGGCCAGCCACCGGCAACTTTCCAGCGTGGCGACGTTGGTGCAGCCCATGTCGGGGATGATCTGCCAGGACTTCGGGAACGTGAACACCGGGCCTTCGCGCACCAGCAGGTACTCTTGCGATTGCAGCGTGACCAGGGTGTTGCGCAGTTCGTCCAGTTCCGCCGTGCCGTCCTGAATCTTCCCATCCGCCCGGTCGGCCAGCATGCGCTCGACTTCCTCGATCTGGCGCGAGCAGTCCGCGATGGATTGGCTGATCGTCGGGTTCGCCTCATAGGCGCGCTGATACCCGAGTTTCATGTACGCCACACCGCAGGTATCGATGCGCCGCACAAACTGTTTCAGTTGCTTCTTGAGCCGGGGGATCGGTTCATCGAAGTAGTACTGCACCAGCTTTTCGGTCGTCTTGGCGATGCGCTCGACTTGCTCCTTGCGGATCATCCCCTGCTTGATGTCCTCGATCAGCGCGATCACTTGCGGGGGCGGCCGAATGCCACCTTGCGATGACGCCTCGACCGCCTGCTGCGCCGCCTGCCACGATTCGGTCTTGCCGTCCCAAATCGAATACCACATCCGGCTCTTGGCCTTGCCCACCACGCGCGGGTTCTTGGCGTAGATCGCCGAGACGCGCTGGTTCACATGCGAGAGCGCGAGGTTCACCACGTAGCGGTTGTCGTCGTTCGATCCGTCCATGCCCGGCCATTGCTTGCCGTGGATGAACCGCTGGTTCTTGCGCATGCGCTCGAACTTCGGCTTCCAGTGCGCCCGCGCCGCGATGATCTTCTCGCGCATCTGCGTGATGAGCGCCGAACGCGATGGCCCCGGTTGCGGGGTGTCGCGCTTGATGTCCTTGCCCTGGTCGCCGAGCGGGTTGCCGGCGTGCTCCATCATTTCGTTTTCCATCAGAACGCTCTCACGATTCGGCCCGGCATGTTCCGGCGCCGCTTGTCAGCATCGGACGCCCACCGCGTCCATGCCAGTGTCCCCACCTTCGGGCTTACCACGTTGGTGGCTTTCGGCACATGCGCCCGGAGGATCTGGTTCGCCGCCTGACCCATGATGCCGCACATGTCCGCGAAGTCATCCTCAAGGTCGTTGCCCGAGCCGGTGAACTTCAGCATGTGATCCTTCGCCGCCGGCCACCACGGCGCGAACGTCGGGAACTTCACCCGGCCCTGCGCGCACAGGGAGCGGAACGATTGCGCTCGCTTGCCCTTGTCGCCGGTCGTCGGGAATTTCTCCAGATGGAACCACTGGCCCTCGCCCTTCTTCACGCGCTCCATCATCCGGCGCTCAAGGAACGGTCCCACCGCGTTGTCGATCTGGCCCTTCTCCCAATACGCCGTCAGAATGCCGTACTGCTTGGCCTGGTCGATGATCCACTCCACCGTCTCGTCCGTGGCCGATCGCTTCCACAGCAAGTGCGGCATCAGCCACAGGTTCGGTTCAGGCTCGGAGTCGATGCCCCATATGCCCACCGCGCTCTTGTCGGCGGTTTTCTTGGTACTCACAGCCAAGTCGCCTGCGAGGTAGAACCGCATGTTCTTCGGCAGTTGCTTGTGATCGTACCCATGCAAGTGCTCAACCTGAAAGAACGCACCTTCAGGCGGTGTCGGCTTGCCCATGTGCAGCGCAGAGAAGCCCGCGGGGTCCATCAGCCGCACCGTGTTGAGCATCTTCAGAGAACGGCGTTCCGGCCACAGCGCATCGCCCACCTTCTTGCCCAGGATGCTAGCCACCACCTCGTCATCCATGATTTCAGGGATGTTGATGTACGTCCAATCCTTGGCCACCTCGGCGTTGTAATACGGGTTTAGCGGATCGGTCAGACGCGCAATGAGGTCGTCGGTCGACCAGCGGGTATGTATGACTATCACGGCCCCGGTGTTACGCATCCGTGAGTTGACCACTCGCGTGTACAGGCTCCACACTTCCTCGCGCGTCGCCAGCGAGTCCACGTCGGTCTTGTTCTTGTACGGGTCGTCAATGATGAACAGGTCAGCCGAGCGGCCCGTACCAGCACCATCCCGGCCAATCAAGTTGATCGAGCCGCCGTCCTCGAACATCATTTCCTTTTTCGACCGGACGCCACCCTCCAGCCGCGCCTTCGGGAATACCTCCTGAAACTCACGGCCCTCGATGATGCGGCGAATGTGCGTGCCGTACGTCTCCGCAAGGTTCTGGTTGTAGGCGGCGATGATCGTGTCGCGGTGCGGGTACTTGCCCGCAATCCACGCCGGGAAGCCTTTGGTGCAAATCGCCGTCTTGCCCATCTGCGGCGGAACGGACAGCGCCAGACGCAGCATCTCGCCGCGCTCGACCTTCTCCAGCGCCTCGGCCAGAACCTTGTGCAGCGCATGCACCTCGTACTTCGACCGGGTGATGTCGTCCGGCGCATCCGGGTCCGGGTTGATGTACTGCATGAAGGTCAGCAGTTGCTTGGACGCCCGCTGCGCCGCCTCGACCTTCTGCATCTTCTGGATGTAGATATCCAGTTCCGGCCCGAGCAGGTCGGCCAACTCCTGCGGGGTCATCTCCGCAAGTTCGTTGATCTTGGCAGCGTCAAGCATGTTCGTCAGTTCGGGGTTGGGTTTGCCCAACGAATCGCAGTGTCCAACCGCAGCTTTACCTTTGCGCCCTCGATAACGAGTCCGACAGTTCGTTCAACGCTTCCTGTCTCTCTTTCAAAATAGCGCCCAATCGCTGCATCAAATTCGCTCCGGTCGAAACATCGTTGACCTTCAGGGCATCGGGTATTGGCGGGTGCGGGGGACAACTTGAGGCCACCAGGGTTGGCTTGCTTGCGCATGCGCTCAACATCAGCGCCAAGAACAGTGAGAGCAACTTGATAGCTGGCATCGGAAGCCTCCTTGCGTGACTTGTCCAGCGCGATGCGGTCGCGCGCCCGTTGTTCGGCGGCTTGTCCAAGCGCATCCACCCGTCCGCGAAACTCGGCAAATTCCGCACGCTCGTCCTGCCATGCGTTGAACAAAAATGCGCAAGTCGCCGTCAAAACCGCGATCGCGATGACAATGGCCAGGCGGATATAGTTCATGACAGGAAAAGCGACTGTTCCGCAGCGCGCCGACGCACCAGCCCGTTCATCACTCGCCCGCCAGCGCGATTCCACGCCAACATCGCCGCCGCGGCGCCGGTCACATCGCCTGCGTTCAACTTGCGCAGGAACGTCGAGGGACGACCATCCTTCAGCCTGATGATGCCGTCGCGCGACGGGCCGCCCGGCCCAATGTTGAACACCATCGAAGTAAAGGCATCAAATTGGCCTTGCGTCAGCGGAACCTTGACCGCGCGGGTTACTTGGTCGGCGGCATGCGTCACATCCTTGAGCAAGAACGCCTCGGCAATGTCTTGGCTGATCGTCATGCCTGCATGCACTTCCGGCCCGGTATGCCCCCACCCGATCGTCCACGGCTCCGCGCCCGTCCCCGGATCTGGATACGCCTCAAGCTCGCATCCTTCAAACCGCTTGATAAGATCAAAACAGGCTTGGCTTGGCGTCATGGCACCGCCCGTTTCGAGCGCCGATCAAACAAGATCAACCCTGCGGATGAAACCAGCCAGAACCAATCGCCAAGGTCGCCGGATCTGTGCAGGATTTGCCATGCGCTACCGCCTGCGGCCAGCACCAGCACGCAGTAGGAAAGCCCAAACAACTCCCAGTCCAGCCAGGAGCGCCCGCCGCGATTAGCCAAATGCAGCGCATTGACGACCAGCGCGCATCGCACCAGGATGAGCCCAAACAGCGTAACGGCGACAACGGCGGCGATCATTTTGAATCCACCGTGCCGCGCAGGCGCTTGAGCAGTGCGGGCAAAACGGTTTGCGCCGAAACCCCAATCACAAATGCCACGGCACTGGTATGCCCAGGCAACGCCTTCAGCCACTCGAAATAAGCCGCCGCAGCATTTGCCACTACGGCAGCAAGTTGTCCAGCCGCCAACGTGCCGGTCGCCAGCGAGGAACACAGCCCCCATGTGGTGAGCGGGCCAGCATAGCGAAGGGCCACGAACGAGCCAAACAGCCCGGCAAGCAATGAATTGCCGTCCATGCCAAACAATGTTCCGGTAAGCGTTACGGCACCCAAGGCAAACGTGACGCCAGAGGTTGTCGGTTCTGTCATCTCACGCCTCGATCGACTGTTTCAATTTGGTCAGCGCCGAAGTCAGTCCTTTCACCGTCTTGGCGTTCGTGATGCTCGGGTCCGCAGTGATGTCGCGCAATGCCTGCTTCTTCGCCGTGATGGCGTTCAACTTGTCAGCGTCTTGCGTCTCTGCTGCGCGCAAAAACTCTACGTCTAGCGCGGCCAGCTTTGGCTCCCGAGCAGCGCGCAGTTGATCTCGCGCAACCTCTTTTGCTTTTGCAATATCGTGGTCAATCTTGCCGCCTGCGTCGGTCCATGCGTTGCGAAACGGGTCGGCATTTATGTCACCAGGGAGTACATCCGTTTCTCGATGTGCAACATACTGCCCAGGGCTTGACGATTTCCACTTGTCCATTTCGATTTCTATGTCGGCATCGTCGCGCGCAAACATGATGGAAACGCCGCCATCAATTCGTGTAATGGCTATGGTTTTCATGCGAAATCTCCAAAAACCGCCATCCCTGAAGCGCCCGACGCTTGCGCAGAACTATCGTTTGTACGAAGCCAAGAAATGCGGAATGACCCCACGGCGCGCGTGTAGGTTGATGGCGTCGCGCGATCACCGCTTCCCGAAATCACTACAGAATAAGTGGCCGTAGAAAGCGCGTTTGAAAAGTTGTACGTGTAATCGCCAGTGCCATTGTTTGTCAGCGATGAGACGTTGTAGGTGTCTTGCAGCGTTGAGTTATTGTTTCCCGCCCATGCCTTCGCCACGCCAGGGTGATACTGCGCACGGCCCGGCGTCATCAGCTTGTTTGTGGCCGTGCCGGTTTCCATTTCCGCCTGTGTGGCAACCGACGTGCCGGACACCGCGCCATTGAGTGTCGGCGTGGTGATCGTCGGCGTAGTGATCGTCGCGTTCGTGGAACTCCCGCTAATCGCAGAGCCATCCGACCGGGAGTAGATGACGCACCGGACCACCCCGGCTGGATACCCGCGAAACACCGCGAAGTCGCCTGCCGCCGTCACGATGCTGGCCGAGCCCGGCAAAACCAAACTGGCGCCGTGCGTAAGCGTCAGCACTCCCGCAAACCGCACTACTGTTTCACGGCCCTCTGACAACGTGATTGCCGTTATCGTTGTCGTTCCCGTCACATCGACCAAATTGCCGGTCGCTGCGTCAAGGTCAATTGTTCCTGCCGACGCAATATCCGCGCCTTTTGCTTCGTTCAGTCGTGCCCCGGAGAACGTCAGCGCCCCGGTCATCGTGCCGCCCGGCGCCACCAGATTCGTGAACGCCGTTGCGCGGCTCGCCACGTCCGACAGGTTCGACGCCTTGGCAAGTTTCTCCAAGTCCACTTCCTCGATCGCCGCCTGCACCGTCACCGCGGCCACGGACCCCGCAGGCGTGAATGACACCGCCGTCGCAGCAACGGACGACCCGGCGTTCAGCGCCACCCACTTCACGGCAGCAAGGTCGGTCGAGAACGTCCCTGACGTATGCGCCACCGCGCAGATATAGGTCGTCCCGCTTTGCGTCACCACGTCCTTCAGCGCATACGCCGTCGCCGTGAGCCAGGCGCCCCGGATGGTCGATTCGTTGGCCGTCAGCAGCGACGCCACGCTAGAATCCAGCGAGTCAAGCGTGACGATGTTGTTCTTGAGTGCGCCGTCGTCCCTTTGGAGAAGGGCGAGGTTGATAAGGGTCTGGTAGAAACTGGCTTCAACCGCGTCCAGTTCGGCGTCCAGCTTCGCGGCGTCGTATGGCGCGGAAGGGTTCGCCGTCGCGTACTCGGTCAGATTGTAGAGCCGGTTGTACTGCGGCGGTTGCGACATGATTAACGGTCAATGTGCCATAGACCGCGTGAGCATATCACCGCATTCCGGTCTTTTCAGACTGCCGCAGCCGGGCCAGGGTCACGTCCAGCGCGTCGATTTCGTCCATCTTCATCACCCGCCACATGGTTTTGTTGCCATGCCAGCCGTTCAAGCTGCCTTGGTGACAGTCCGTGCAAAGGGCCACAGCGGTCATGTGGCGCTGCTGCTTGATGTGGTGTGCGGCGCTCGGCCCCGGCTTGTCGCACACGGAACACGGCAGCGACTTCACTGCCTCCAGATGCGCCTTCTCGTCAGCCGTCAACTTGCGATGATTCTTCGACCACATGTTCAGCCTTCCAGGCGTAGCAGAAATCGGTGAAAGCACTCGCAAGCGCCTTCGGGAAATCCCTCGACCTCGACCCGGCGTTCCACATGGGCCGGAAGTCGGGATCGTTCTCAGTCTCCTCGCGGAACCGGGCTATCAGGATCCGCTTGGCAAGTTCTGGCTCCACCCCCTTGGCTCGGGCTATCTCCCCGATCACCGCATGGTAGTGGCACTGCTGCGGCCTAGAATGGCGCGTCATCGTCAATCGACGTTTGCATCCCCATTCGCGCGCTGGCCGGCGCCGAATACCCCGGCTTGCTCACCGCACGCTGGTCCTTCTTCTTCTCCAGCGCCAGGCTCACGTACTCGCCGCGCTCGTTGCTCTTGTTCCAGCCGGACAGCCAGTATTCCACCCCTTCGATGGTCACTTGGCCCTTGAAGTCAGGATGCTTCGGTTGTTCCTTGCGTGGGTTCGGCCCCATGCTTCCAAATCCGTCGCTCATGATTCCTCCACCGGCAGTTCGCGGATAAGTTCAGCCCAATATCCATTGCTATCTCGGCCTGACTCGTCATCAACGCACACCTTCGCCGCCCTTTCCCGCATGTCCTTCTGACCGGCTAGGCGTCCTGCTTGGTAGGCGGTCCAACTATCTGCAACCGTTTCATTCAAATAATAGCCAATGGCGTGCCGCTCAAGCAATTCTTCATCAACGCCCTGATTACCCGTCAGCCACGCCTCAAACTCTGCTCTGATGTTGCTCATAGCGCCTCCACAATCACAATCGCGCAGCCGCCCTTCACGATCGGGCCGCGCTTAACATGCAGTTGGTCAATCTGCTCGTCGTCGTCCCACACGCCAGCAGCCGTAAGCGCATCTTCAAGCGCCTTAACGCGGTTCGATATATCCATGCGCCGCCTGTCTCGCGCGCACACTTCCACAGCCATCGCCATGCGCGCCTTGCCAAAGTTCGGCACCCGCTCGCGTTTGACGATGTACGCCACTAACCCCTTGAACGCGACATACTCGCTTGACAGGTAACGGCGCCGACCGGACGACTTCCAAATATGGTTTGCCGTAGGGGGTAGGGGAATAGTGAATGTGGTCATGTCGCTCCTTGAATAAATGCCCGGCCTTTCCGGTGCCGGGACTAACCATCTCGCGGTTTCTTCGGTCACGTCACCCAAGAGGGATCTTGAAAGGCAAGGGCCGTGACTGCCAGTGTTATTCGCCCGACCTCTGGCTGCGGTAGTCCAACTCTATTTCCCGGCACGACGGCGAACACCATCCGTGGCCTTGGCTTGCACATCCGGCGCAGAGAAGCACCACCTTTCGCTTCCCGGCCTCTGATCCTTCTCGTCCGACATCGGCAAATAACCGGCGCACCTCAGCGGCCTTGCCCTCAGTTCCCTCGGTATCTCGACCTTTGCCCATACGCCTATCTCCGATTCGCACCGCACGCCGTTACGCGCCCGGCAGGGTTTGCAGAAAATGCCGTCGTCTACTAACACCACACCCTCTTGCTTAGTAAGTACATCCTGCTACCGAAAGAAAACAGAAACCAGAAGAACAAGCCCCCCCTCCCCCCACACGAAAAATCGCCTGGGGGTGGCCGCACGAAGCGGCGAAGAAGAAGAAAAAGAAAAAGAAAGCCGGATGACTCGCCCGAACCATCGGGCTTTCTTTCTCTCAATCCTTGCTGCCCCATGACGGCTATGCCGCCATGTCCAACTCACTCAACAATCTGCCAATCCGCTTCTGTGCTTCCAGCGCCCTCGGCTTGTCCGACTCCTTCACGCCCCTGCCGTGCGCGATGTCGCCGCACATGACGTAGGCCACCCTCAAATCATTCAGGAGCGCCAGCAACGTGTCTGATGCCCGGTATGGCTTGTTGATGCGCTTGCCAGGCACCAGCGGGTCGTTCTTCGGCGGGAAGAAATCCGCCAAATCCATCCCGAGCGCCGATGCCACCTGTCCAGCGCCGCCCTCGCACACGAAGCAATGCAGCAGCACCGTGCCGTCGTCGGCCTCCTTGATCGACAGCGCGTACTGGTTCTTGCCGCCATGCGCAGGGCACTTCGCGCGCCACCGGCCCTGACCGGCGCGGCGCACATGCTCCAGGCGAGAGAGGAGGGATTCGACGATCATCAGGCGTTTTCCAAGCACCACGCGCATTGCGCAACCAGCGCGTCGTGCTGTTCAGGGTCGCCATCGGCCAATTCGGATCCACAGACAATCCCTGCCATGAACACGCCCAAAATGACCTCGCGCTGCCCGGCACTCAATGGCAATCCGCTCAACACTTCCCGCTCGTAGCCGTGCCACTTCGCCATCAGTTCTTTCATGACCGCGCTCCACGTTGGCCGGCGCGCTGCCCCTTGAGGTAACGGATGTTCAAATGCCGCACCTTGTTCTGAACCTGCTGGCTCACCGGCTGCTTCTCCGTGTGATCGACATGCCAATCGCTCGGCGGGAATGTGCCTACAATATCACGGTACAAATACCGTGTACGTGCCTGGCGCTTTTCTGGCTTGGTGTGGATGCCGGTGTACATGCACAACTCAGCCCACAGTTGCCGCTCATCCATGCCAATCTTCTTGGCCGCGCTGCGCACCTCCTGCAACTCGCCAGCCACGTTCTGCACGGTACGGGGCTTGGGAAACTCGAAACCGCACTTGGCGCAATGGCTCTGCCGACCGACACGCAGCGCGCCACAGGCCGGGCAGAACAGTTGCTTCTTCTCCTGCTCATCCGGGTCTTTGCGCGCGGGCTTGGAATCGGCAGCATCAAGTTCCTGAACGCCATTTTCAAACAAGGACTCCATCTCAGGCAGGAACCGTCCGACATTTCCGGCATGGTCTAGCAGAAGGCCATGCGTCTTGCCGTCATGTGCGCGCTGGATGCGCCCGATCTGCTGGATGAACTCACTGAACGACTTGCGCAATGGCCGGGCCATGATGCCGACCTTCACATCTGTCACATCAAACCCGCGCGTCAGGACGCCGCAAGACACCAGGCCGTGAATGCTGGAGTCCGGCTTCCTGAACTCGGCTATGATCTTGTCGCGGCGCTCCGCATTCGCGTCCTGATAGCTGATCTGCACGAAGTTGTAGCCCGCCTCGCCGAACGACTTTACGATGTCCTCACCGTGCGCGACGTTCGCAGAAAACACAATGGTCTTGGCCGGCCCACCGAAGTAAGCGTAGGTCTTGCGAATCCACGTCTCGACAATGTTGCCGACGATCTTCTGGCCGCGCTGCTGCACCTCTGACTCGGCGTACTCGCCGGCCACGATCTTCGCGCCTTTCATGTCGGCTTCCATGCAGGAATAGATGGTCAGCGGAACAAGGAATCCTTCCTTGATCTGCTGGTTTGTGGTCGTAGGGTTGACCACGTATTCGTAAATCTCGCCCATGCCGTCGTAAAACGGCGTGGCAGTCAGCCCGATCACCTTCGTCCTGGGCGACTTCTTGATGAACTCACGGAACGACTTGCGCATGTTGGAGTGCGCTTCGTCCACGATCAGCACGTCGATGTCGGCGTCCCACCCGCGCTTCTCGATCGTCTGAATCGAGGCAACCTGCACCCGCTCCCACGGCATCCAGCGCCAGTGGTCAGCCATCAGAACGCCATGCGGGATGCTGAAGCGATCCAGTTTGGCGCTCATGTCGTTCACAAGGATCTGCCGGTCCACCACAAACCAGACCTTCGACCGCTTCTTGAGCGCCGCCTCAATGAACGCGCATGCCACCACGCTCTTGCCAAACCCGCACGGCGCCGCGATGATGCCGCGCTTGTAGCCCTCGGCAATCTTGGACCGGGCCGCGTCGATCGCCTGGCCCTGAGAAGAGCGAAGCTGGATCATTGCTTCGGCGCCTTCTTGCGCCAGTAGTTGACCTGGCCGCGCGCCTGCGCAAGTTCGTCCATCAAGCGGGAATTTTCGGCAGTCAGGTGCCGGATCGAGGCGTCCTGCTGCTTCACCGTATCCAGCGCCGCGGCAAGCACGTCGTCAGATGACGCGATGCGGTACAGCGCCTCAATGGCGTCGTTGACCTCGCTCACGGAATCGTCCCGGCCTTCCTCATCAGGTTCAGCCACAGCGTTACCAAAAGACGCGCCTGCCCCCAAGTTCGTCTCTGGCTTCGCTGCGGCTGAACTCCGCTTTGCGCGCTTCTTGGGCGCGGCCTGTTCCGCAGCCGCCTGCACGCTGATCTTCCCGTCCCGGACTGCCTCACCAAGACCAGCCTCTACCGCTCGCTTGGCGCGCTGAACTGTCCGGACGTCCGTTTTGGCCTCTGCCGCCATCTCGGCGTTCGATGCAGGAGGGGGTGACAGGCTGTCACCCCCTCCGCTTGTGTGTTGGTTTTCGCCCGACTTGCGCCATGCGTGGCATGAAACCACCGCAGTTGCACGCTGGCCGGCAGTCAGGTGCCGCCGATGCGCGTTCTTGCTGATGACAAACGCTACCGGGTCGTCCCCGGTGTAGACCGTCGCCACAAACTCGACGCCAGCCCTTTCGCATGCCTGATACCGATGCCAGCCGTCCAGCACCATGTCCTCAAAAAGCACGCCCGGCTCGCGCTGCCCATGCTCCTTGATGTCGGCCACCAGGGCATCAAGCCCGTCCTGCCCCATTGACGGGAATGCTGCTGACAGAGGGTGTTGCTGGTACGTCATGTGACTCTCCAATGCAAAGGGCCCTGCTACTGCGATCCACGATGCGGACACATCGTTTGCCTTTCGGCTGAATCGCATGAGCAGGGCCCCGCGCACTCCCGGTGTGTCCGCACCAGAACCTTCACGATACACACACCATGTACCGTTGTCAACACCTAAAAAACTCCTTCACGTCATCCCGCAGATCCCGCACCAGCACATCCGCGTCGTACACCCCGATCAGCGACTTCAAGCGCAGCGCCTTCTCGAACGTCTGCGTCCCTTGCAGCGCGGTCAGCAACGCACCGTCCTTCCGGTACACCGCCACCCGGCGCCCTCGGTCCAGGGCGTACTTCTGCACCTTCTCGGCGAACTCCCATGCCGTCAGCGACGTGTTTGCGGGCCGGCCCATAGCACGATGAGGGGAATGAACGGCGCGACGAAGAATGCCAGGGTCCAGAGCCAGAGCCATAGGTCGTTCACCCTTTCCTCCCCGCCAGCCATCGAGCCCGCTTCGCTTCCTTCCGCTCCTTCCGGTCCCGAATCTCGTTGACCACCACGTCCACCGCGGTCACCAGCCCCCCGGTCGCCTCCTCGGTCGCCTCGGCATACGTCGCCGGAATCGCCCGGTCATTGCGCTTCCACCAACTCACGTACCGCGAGTCGATGCCCAAATCCCGCGCATACGCAGCCATCGCGCCGACCTCGCGGCCCAACTTGTCCACGTAATGCAGCCGGATCTTCTCCAGCAATGCCTGGTTCTCGCTCATCTTCTTCGCCATGAATGACCTCCTTGGCTCATGGTACATGCGTCATGTTCTGTGTGTCAAGAAAAGATGCGATCACTTCCGCGGCGACTTGCGGGACGATCGCATTGCCGTAGGCGCGCAGGCGTCCCACCCGAGCGGGAGCCCCATGAGCCAGCGGGAATGTGCCGGGTTCAACTGGCCTCCACCTTCCATCCCGGCAGAAGATCCAGTCAGCATCTCGCCAGTGGCCGTTCGTCGGGCCGGTCCCGCAAGCATCGCCTGCCTCGGCAGTTGATCCAAGCGGGACCGGCCTTCCGCTTCCGTCGCCATGCCTGGTGAGTCCTTCCAATCGCGTGCGCTCGGCGTCACCCATGACGACAACACCGCCGCGTGATTCAGCGTCATGTTCGGCGTCGGCGCGAAGTCCGCTGCTGGACTCCGGTTGCTGTCGCTGACGGTCGTTGTCGGCCATGAGGACAACTGCGTCGCTGAGTGCAGCGTGTCCGGTACTCCCCGGTGCGCTCCCGTTGATTCGGAGTCCTCCCGGCGTGGGGTGGGCCAACTCGCCATCAACGCTACCTGCCCCAGAGTCACGGTCGCTTTTGTTCCATCTGGCCGCACGCCCGTTACCGAAGTCCCTTCGGGCCAAGTCTGACCGCCGCTTGGCAGTGTTGGCGTCGGCCACGAACCACAGTCGTTGTCTGATATGCGGGCCGCCGACGCCGCAAGCCGGGACAACAACAGCCCTGAAGGAGTAACCTGCTCCGACCAAGTTAGATGAAACAAGGTCGATCCAAGCTGCGCCGTCCGCTTCTTCAACCTCTCCGCAATCGCCCGCGATAAGGTGTTCGACCGCCTCAAGGACTGTCCGCGCTTGATCGCTTCGGCGATTTTCAAAATCAGGTCCGTGCCCCAATCGCTCGCCATCGTGTTTAGCGAATAGAGCACCACCCTCGTATTGCTCTTGGTGTAACCCGCCTTTGAGTCCGCTCGATCCAATGATGGAGCGTTCCACGCCCTCGGTTGTGTCAGGTCGAACGGAATCCCGGTTACTTCGCATAGGCCAATGTCGATCCGGCGCTGAATATCCTCCCACTCCAACTCGAATTCCAACCCCTTGTCTTGCGCTCTCCGCTTCGCATCCGCCGTTAGCGAAAAGCCCCGGTGCGTTTTGCGCCGCTCCGACTGATACTTGCGTTTCTTTTCCGACTGCCAAGGCTTGGCCTCTTTCGCCAAGGAATTCTCGCAATCTCGGCAAGTTCCTCTCCTGCCACCGCGACTGTGTTGGCGAAAGCAATCCACTTCCTTTTCCTCGCAACACGTCTTGCAGCGTCGTAACTTTTCCGATGACTCCGGCGCTTGCGACTTGTTCTCCGAAAACAACCGCAGGCTTGCACTCGCGGATGAGCCTGAACCACGCAGGCCAGAGATGGCGCTCGTCTGACATTCCAGACTGCTTTCCCGCGGCGCTGAAAGGCTGACATGGGCAGCTTCCGGTCCACACTTCCCGGTCGTCCGGCCAGCCGGCGAGTCGAAGTGCGTAACTCCAGACTCCAATCCCGGCAAAGAAATGGCACTGTCTAAACCCGGCAAGGTCATCTGCCTTGACATCCACGATGCTTCGTTCATCCACCACTCCCGGCGCTATGTGTCCAGCCTCGATCAAGTTCCGCAGCCATTGCGCGGCGTAGGGGTCAATCTCGTTGTAGTAATTCACGCCGAGCCTCCAGTTCCCGCCTGGCAATCCCATTCCGCCTCACCTGCTCGGTGTCGTTCCGCTTCACTTGTCGCGGCTTGAGGGTGTGCTTCATCCCGAAGCTCGCCGGCAGGGTGCGCTCACCGATGAGCGCCGCGTAGCATTTCGCGGCCTGCTCCCTGTTCTCGGGCGAGAGATACCGGATCGTCTCCAGCGTACCGGCCAGATCCGCATGGGGCGTGTCGTGAATCGCTCGGGCGCAGAGGGATTTGAGGTCGTCGGTGGTCATTCGCGCACCTCGACATCAATGGCCGAACTGCACGGCTCCCAATCGGGCGAAATGGGTGTCAGCACGTTGAACGGCTGAATGGCCGAACTCAGCCGATGCCGGAACAAGCGCACCGGGATCTTCAAGGGCTCGACCTTGATGCGATATTCGTTTGATATCCAATCGAAGCCGGGAAACGAAGCATCCTTCCAGTTGGCCGAACCTCGAAACCTCGATTCCAATTTCTTCCCCTCCGCTGCTGCTTCCATCACCTTCGCTGCTGCTCTCAACTGTTCCGGCGTCATCCTGTCCTCCAAACCCTGGTCCCGTTAACCTTCTTCGCGGTCTGAAACACCTTTGGCCGCATCGTCTTGGCATACCCATGTATCGTCGGCGGCGCCACATCCTGGGCAAAAAAACTCGCCCCCACCGGCATCCCCTCCATCACCTGCCTGATCGGGTTCCGCTTCCCCCGAGGCGTCGGCGGCGCGTACTCCGTCGTCACCTGTATTCCTGCTATGAGCATCTCAACCTCCCTTCATCCACGGTTCATGCATCATGTACCACATGAAAGGGGTTGTCAAGGAGTCCGGCGCAGAAATTCACGGTACATGTGCACACAAGATATAGGCCGCACCCCCGTCTCGGAGCGTGTTTTTCGTCATTTTGGCGATCGGCACACTATCCCTTGTGTTTTTCATGGGGTGCATGAAAGGGGTTTCCAAGTGGTGGGATTTTGGAGAGAGGGCATAGTCAAAATCGCAGCCGCGCGCGTGATGGGGGTGGGGGGCGAGTCTCTGCGCGCGCGCGCTGGCGTGCTGCCGCCCCGCCGACCGACCGCCGCCGCCCCGCTCCGGGCGTGCCGAGACCCAGCGACCTGATACCATAACAGGCGCACGGGTCAGTCGCTACAGAGAGAGAATCGCCTAGGTCGGGTCCGGCTTGCCCGAGGTTTGCCCGGTTTCAGCGTCGGTTGCGCCCTGTTTCCGGGCTGCGAGCGCTCGCGCTTCGACCAGCTTGGACAGCATCGCGCCGAGGTCGGCCCCTGCCGAGGATGCCGCCTGTGCGGCGATCTGGGCGCGCTCGACGGTTGACCCGGTCACGCCGGTGCGGTCAAGGATGGATTCGGCCGCCCGCATGCGCCACTGTTCGCCCTTTTTCCGCCCGGTTGCGACCGCGACCAGATATCTCGCCGCATCCAACGCCCCCTCTGATACCTCAATGAGTCCAACTGACTGATTAGTCAGTAATCTCCCAAATTGGTGCGAGACGGTTGAGGCATTTCCGGGTGCTATTGGAGTCGGTGATACAGGCGCAATTGCTGCTGCTTCTTTAGCCTTCTGGGAGGCGATGTAGTTTGGTGCGGACTGGTACAGGTTGTGGCGCGGTGGTCCGGGGGGTTTGCGCCCTTTCGGCTTCCCTTCCCCCGCCTCGATGGTGACCGGCTCGCGCGCTTTCATGCCCCGCATGCTACCGCCGCCCCGCCCGTTTTGCAGACTACCCGACTAGCGCCGCCGCCCCGAGTATCCCTGCAATGGTGACACCACACGCCGCCGCCGCTTCGCCCCACGGCCCGAGCTTCGCGATCCGCCGCACCACCAACAGAGGGACGAGGGACAGCGCCGTACAGGTCAGCGCGAACGCTCCCACCTGAACCGGCCCGAGACTATCCGCCATCCATGCGACCGCCGCCCCTGCTGTGAGGTTGATCGCCGCCGCGCGCCAGAGGTAAGAGAGCCTTCCCATAGCGCCACGATACGCGCTGCCAGGCAGCACGTAAACCACTGTACGCCCATACACGAGGGTTTCCCCTAGTATACAAACTTTCGGTATGAGTTCCTAATGGCGATACACGGTGCATTGACCGTGCATTTGATAGGAGTCTAGACCATGCAAAACCGTACCCGTATCGCTGACTTGAAAGCCGGTGACGTTGTATGCGCACACGGCGGATTGTTCCGCGTGACCTCTGACGCGAAAGAGAGCAACAGCCACCGCCCCCAGGCCGCGCACCTTGTCACCGCGCACGGCCCGAGCAAGTGCGCAATCGCCCCTGCTGTTTGCATCGACGGCGAGATTCGCGGCTACTTCGCCCCCGGTCGCCCTTGGACGTTCCAGGGCTCGACCGCCGTTAACGTGATCCTTGCCTAACCCGGAGCCCCCACCATGCCTACCCCCTCCCCCTACAACACCGCGCCTGTACTCACCACCACCGGGCGCACGTCCGTTGATGGACTGCGCCCCGCTTATTGGCTTGACTGTGATATTGGCTTTTCCTGGGGGCATAGCCTTGACGCGCCAGAATTCATAGCCGCGGGCGCTGTCATTGGCTTGTACTCGGATGGGTCCCCTATGGGTGCCGCTTGGTGGCGTGACCATGCTTTCCGGGCCGCAGCATGACCGCCGCCGCCATCCTCACCATAACCGCCCTGATCGAGTGCGCCTTGTATCTGCGCGCCGGACGGATTCACGTTCGGCCACTTCTCGACCGCCGACGATGACAACGGCGAGGACTTCCGCGTTTGCGACCTGTCCGCGCTTTATTCGGGTTGTGTCACCTTGACCGCCCACTATTTCCGCGCCTGATACACCGTACATACACCAAGGAGCCGCCCCCATGAATATCCACGAACGCGAACGCATGGCTGATGGCCGGTATTGGGGTTCGGCCGAAATTGCAACTCTTACCGAGCATAGCGACGGTAGCGCAACCATTCGGTTTGAATGGGATGACGGCGCTTGCCGCACTTGCTGGGAAGAAACCAGCGCCGAAGCCCGCGAGCACTTGCGCGCGCTTGGATACGCCGCCTAGCAGGACCCAGCCCGCAACCCTGCGCGCCAGGGTTGCGAGATGCGCCCCGCATCAACTCACAGGAGCCCCCGACTATGTCCGCATACCTCTGCAATCCCGAGCATTTTGCCGCCCTTGCTGAATTCGCCACGCGCAACGGCACCCACAACGCAACCATCACCGCATGGCGCATTGGCGACCGCTACGACAACGCGCCGCACGTCGCCGCCGAACTCGCGCGCCAGAACATCCGCAGCGTGGCGCATCGCTACCCGAACGACCGCGACGGCGAGCGCCCCGGCCCGGCTGGAATCACTGACCAGGAGCTTATCGACGAAGCCGCGCGCATCGCATCCGCCATGTGCGTGCGCCCGCCCGAACTCCGCACTATCGACCTCCTCGCCATGTGCGACGGGTACGAGTATCAAGCGTGCGAGTCGGCCGACTGGCGCGACACCAACGCACACCATCAAATCGCATGGATTCGCAAAGCGCTGATCCGCTCGATTCCCGGTTACGCCGATGCGCCGTGGAATTACGAGACGGACCGCTACGAGGCAGGCACGCTCGAGGACGGCACCACCGGCCCCATCTGCCTGTCAGCGCTGATGCGCCGCCGCTAAACCCCTCGCGCCCTTCGGGGCGCACCATTCACAGGACATAGACCATGCACCCCCTATACAGCACCGATACCCTACTTATCCGCGACGTGCAATGGCGCTTCGCCATCAGCGCCGAAACTGGCCGAGGCGAATTCCAATGGCGCAAGCACCAATCCGAATGGCAAGGGCTCGACTGCTACCCGCATCGCGCGCTTGGCCTTGTCACGCTGAACCAACTCGACCGCGCCTTGTACCAGCCCAACAGGCAGGAAATCGCCACAGCACGCGAAGCCGTGACCCGCTCGCATCAGGCTTTTCAGTTGACAACGCAGCAGATGGCCGCGCGCCAGGCTGCACTTATCTAGGAGCTCAACACCATGACCAACGCACACACACCCGGACCATGGGCCACTGGCGAGGACGGCGACATATTCGCGCATCAAGGCAGGCATTGCGTTGCCGAAATGCCGTTTACATTCGACCGCGAAGCAAACGCCCGCCTGATCGCCAGCGCGCCCGATTTGCTTCGCGTCCTCACTATGTATCTGAACGTGGACGACGACGGCGACGGCTTCATCTGCGCCGAGGCAATGGATGATGTGCGAGCAGTCATCGCACGCGCAACGGGGGAAGCATGAGCGCCGTTTTTGAACTCACCGCCCCGACCGCATGGCAGGTGCGCAACTTCCACGGCTACCACCAATCACGCGAAGGGAGCGCCGGCCCTTGGCGCTTTTACGTGAGCGGGTTCGACCACACATTCTCAGGCCAAGACGGCTTTTGCTATGTGCTGTTGACGGGCGGCAATACCGAGCGCGTGCCGATCGACAAGGACGACCGCATCCTCATTAACGGCCGGAGATATGGCCGCGAGCATTGGAGCCATTGAACAATGACCACCATCACCAAGGCAGGCCGGGAAATCCGGCTGATACCAAAAAACCCGATATCCACGCCGATTTTGCCGGCCAAGCGCGCGACGCCACCCCGCAAGCGCGCAGTCGGCTACTGGACGGCGGAACGCTTCGACCAGGCGACCGCAGGAGGCCGCAACACGCGCAGCAAGCGCGCCGCCCGTAGGCATTTGGTTGACGGACTCACCCAGGACGCCGCCGCTGCTGAATTCGGGCTGACACGGGGCGCGCTGACGTGCGCACTGAACCGCATCCGGCACGGCGGTAGTGCGTGCCCTACTTGCGGCCACCCGCTTCCGCATGTAACTTTGTAAACCCACGCACGGAGAGAAAAATGCAAATCACAATAAGCCTTAGTGATCGCAGCAAAACGCGCAAATTTGAAATCGACCACGCAGCAGACTGCGATACTGCCATCGAAAAAATGATGGGCAAGCGGTTTTTGCACGCCACCCTTAAAAGTTGGGCCGACAATGGCAGCCTGCGCACTTATGACGTGATGGCGCGCACTGGCCCGACTCGCAAAGATGGCGCCACGCCGTTTTGCAACATCACAGCAAACGTCTACATTGAATAAAGCCGCAGCATGGTCACAGTTCCAAAACTCGCGCCACCACGGCGCATCGAGATTCAAGCCTACGAAGTCCCCGAGTACCTAGACCCGCAGGGCGCACGCATCACACCCCTTGCGGGTCCGTATGTCATCAGCCAGCACGCATGCGACCTGTTCGGCCTCGACCCGCACGCCCTCGCGGTATGGCAGCAGCCGGACAACAGCAACTATCAGCGCATCAGGCGCGGCGACCTGTGCATCATCGACCTATCCGACCACGGCCCGCAGCTACAGGACGCGCACAAATACCTGATCCAGCACCGGCACGGCGCCAGGGTGCGCCGGGTGTTCTGTCATCAGGACGGCAGCGTAGAGCTATCCCCGGACACGCTTAATCCCACGTTTCGCGCCGAGCTTGTCCCCGCTGTCACTGTCAGCAAGTTGAGAATTGTCGGCAGGGTTGCGCTGGTCATTAGCCTTACGGACTAGGCGCGGATTCACATCACGCTGGTGCGCGGCCAGATCGTCAACGATCTTTTTTAGGCCGGACGGCTTTTTTGTTGGAATATCCGGTGGACCGGGAATGTGCCACCCATCCACCGGAGTCCAATCCTCGCGCTTGGCCTTGCGTGCAGCAGCATCAAGGAGCGCAATCGGGATTCCGGTGAGCTCAACTATCTGCGGCCACGAATCCCACCCGACCACGCGCGCCTTGCGCCAGTTCCCGACCTTGGACTTGACCGAATCCCGACGCTTCGCACGCGCAACAGGATCTTCCCGCCCGGATGGCGCCTCATGGTCAAGCACCGCGTCGATCATGTACGAGGGCGAATCGCGCATGTCCTCAGGTGCGCCGGCCTGCTCTGCGAACCACGCAATCAACTGCTCCATTGACGACCACCCCACCCGCTTCGCCAAGTGCGCAGATGGGTTGTCAGACCCTAGCATCCGCCGCGGCTGTTTCATCTTCGGCATATCCACTCCCGTTATATGGTCAATTTGATCAATTATTTTCATGCAGCATATGACACATGCATCATGAATACAAGAGCGGTTCACGGTACAGAAACGATGATTCACAAATCGCTTGACATGCGGTACATGGTGCATTTACGATGGCTACATGCGCACTCTCACCGCCACCATCCTAGCCCTCGGATTCGTCGCACTGGCCTACACGCTGGTCGAGGACGACAGGCCGATCATCACCACGCAGAAACGCATTGAGCAGCAGGTAGCAAGGGAGCGCATCGACGCAGCACGAAAGGCGATCAACGCCACCGAACCGCGCCAGTGCTCATGGCGTGATCTTTTCAAGGAGCCCAAGAAGTGACGCAGACCCGTATTTACAAAGTCCAGACCCCGACCGGCGCCCGCCTTGTGCGCGCACCGAACCGCGCCCAGGGCGTCAACCATGTGGCCCGCGACACCATCAAGGCCGAGGTTGCCAGCCAGGACGACCTGATCGCGCTGCTCGCGCAGGGTGTGAAGGTCGAGGAGGCAGGCGCCGATGCTGACTGAAAAGCAACACGAAGCGCGGAAGGTGGGAGGGTCCAGCATTGGGACCATTCTCAACCTGAACCCGTACCAGACGCCGATCGAACTCTGGAAAGTAGACACCGGGCAGGTGCCGCCGTTTGAAGGCAACGAAAGCACGCAAGCCGGCGAAGTCATGGAGTCGGCCATCAGTGACCTGTACGAATTGCGCTCTGGCAACAAGGTGCGCCGCTCCAACATCACGCACGTTCACAAAGAGCACCCGTTCCTCACCGCGCACCCTGATCGCTTGTGCGTGGGCATGCGCCGCGGCGTTGAAATCAAGAACATCGGCCGCAACATGGCGCGCTTTTGGGGTGAGTCCGGCAGCGACAACGTGCCACCCTACTACCTGATGCAAGCCCATCACTGCATGCTGGTTCTGGACTACGACGAGTGGGACATCGTGGCCTATTTCGGCGGCGGCGACATGGCAATTTATCCCGTCAAGCGCAGCGCAGACATGGACGCCATCATTATCGACGCCGCGCGGGCTTATTGGCATTGCGTTGAGACGATGACGCCGCCCGAGTTCGACCCGAACCACCCGCGCGCCGTCGAGGCACTCAAGCGCATCTATCCCGGCACCGATGGCACGACCGTACAGGGCGACGAGAAGTTGCTCGCCTGGTCCGAAGTGGAACGCGATGCTGGCGTGCAGAAGGCCCGCTACGAGGACGTGCAGGACGGCGCCAAAGCGCACCTGCTGGCCGCCATGGGCGAGGCGTCCGTGCTGACCCTGCCGGACGGCAGCAGCTACACCCGCAAGACCATCAAGCGCGGCGCCTACGAGATCGAGGCGACCGAGTATGTCCAACTCAAGTACCAGAAAGCGAAATGATGAGCCAAGACGTGATCTCCACCACCGACGCGCCGCGCACCGCGATCGCCACCGCTACCCCTGCCGACCTGTTGCGCATCGCCGTCGAGTCCGGCGCCGACCTCGATCGCCTGGAACGCTTGATGGCGTTGCAAGAGAAGTGGGAGGCCGGCCAAGCGCGCAAGGCGTACATCGACGCGATGAGCCGGTTCAAGAAAGACCCGCCGCACATCCTCAAGTCCAAGGCCGTGAACTTCACCACCACGCGCGGCACGACCAGTTACCGCCACGCCACCCTTGGCGACGTGGCGCAGCCCATCATCGAGGGCCTTGCCAATGTCGGCATCTCGCACCGTTGGGACGTGCAACAACCCGATGGCGGCATGATCACCGTGACCTGCATTCTGACCCATGAGCAGGGCCACAGCGAGCAAGTCACTATGAAGGCCGGGCGCGATGACTCAGGCGGGAAGAACAGCATCCAGCAGGTTGCCTCGACCATCACTTATCTGGAGCGCTACACCCTGCTGTCCATCACCGGCATTGCCACGCACGACATGCCCGACGACGACGGCCACAAAGCCGAAGCAAAAGCCGAGGAACCCGCCACCAAGACCGCCGCCGTCGCCCAGGCGCTCAAGGCCGTGAAGCTGGATGACGTTCTCAAGGCTTACGCCGCAGCCAACACTCCGGAAGCCATCGCCTCGGCCGATGCCGAAGCCGGCAAACTCACGAACGAAGCCGACAAGGCCATCGCGCGCAAGACCCGCAAGGAACGCATCGCCGCACTCAAGGCCGCTCAAGAAGCCCCGGCTAAGACGTTCGCGGATTACGAAGCCGAGATGAAGGCCGCTGAAACCCAGGAAGCGCGCGACGCCGTGTTGCAGAACGCCGCACTGCCTGCCGATGCCTTCAAGGATCTGGAGGCGCTCTGGCTGGAGTTGAAATCATGAACACCGCCGACAAGACGCCCTCCGAGTTGCGGGCGATGGCTGAGGCGCTTGAATGGTCGCTGCACGACGATTGCACGCTGGAGGCTGTGGAATTTCGTGCCGCCGAACTCCGCGCCCTTGCCGCCGCAGCGCCTGCGCCGGAGCCGGTGGCGTGGACGATGCGCGACTTGTGCCGCCTGTACGCCTACGCTTATCGCGCAGGGCATGAGGACACTTGCGAGGCGACATATACGCATGTTATCGAATCTGATGTGGAGACGTATCACGAAGATTCGGTTGCTGAGTATCTGAGCGATCACAGCAAAAACGCTACCGCCCCACCCTTCGACGAGCGGGTAGCAGCCGCCCCGGAGCCGGTTGCAAACGGATGGTGGTGCAGCGATTGTTTGCGCATCGTCCCCGGCAAAGAAGTGACGTTTGACGAATATCACGAAACTTGCGGATACCCCGTGTATTCGGAACGCCCGCAAGCCGAGCGGGTCGCCCTGCTGGAAGGGCTGCTGAGGGAAGCGATCAGCACTACGCCGTGCGACGCTGATGATCTTGAGGAGCGCATCCGCGCCGCGCTGAATGGAGGATGACATGAGATACATCGTGATGAAAGAAACTGGAATGTGCCTTGGATCGGGAATGTTCCAAGTATGGGATTCATGGTTTGGGTCCAAATGCGGGAAACTTCACTATTTGGAAGTTGACGCGCAGAAACAAGCCAATCGCATGAACCTCCAAGACCGCGAGGAAAGGGCTGAGTCGCACGCGATTGCGAACAGTTTTGACCTATGACCGACGAAATGAAAGCGCAAATCGAAGCCGCGCAAAAAATTCTAGATGAAACGCATCCAGCAATGTTTGGCACCGGCAAGCGCATCGCCGCCCTCATCGGCCAGCGTGACGAGGCCCTTATTGCGGAGTCGAAGGCGATTGCCGAACTCGCCAGGGTGATCGAGGAGCGCGATGCGGCGGTGGCTGATGCGGAGCGGTATAGGTACATACGTCAGCACGTCCACGGTGAAAACTACGGGCTCACCTCGAAGTGCTTTGTGTTTGATTGGCCTACGCCGCTGAGCAACATCATGCGTGGAAGTGTGGCGCAGCATCTTGACGCCGCCATCGACGCCGCACGCAAGGAGGAGGCATGAAACGGTACACAAGCATTCACGCGGGCGGCATGGAGGAATGGCCTGAGGGTGGATGGGTCAAGCACGCCGACCACGAAGCCGCCGTGCGCGACGCGGTGGCGAAGCGTGATGACGAATGGGCGACTGCCATCGCCAAGTACGCCGCATACAGTCAGTGCAAAGCGATTGCCGACGACATGAGCGCAAGGAAATCGACATGACCGAGCTTGGGTCTAACAATTCAACCGCGCCTGCGACCGTTGCGTGGAGAAAACCATGACCATACTCTATCGCGGCAACGAAGCCGGCGAACAATGAATGTTCGTATCACACAAATTGATGGCGCTTTGCCCAATCTCGCACTGATGCGCCTATCGTCATGGCATCGCGCGCAAGGCGATACCGTGAATGTAACGCGCCAGATTGAGCGCGATCTGTTTGAGCCGGACTATGGCGCGGTCTACGGGAGCAGCATATTTTCGTTTTCCGCTGACCGCGTTGAACGATTCAAAACTGCATGGCCCAATGCTATTGTTGGCGGAACAGGCGTGATCGGCGGCCCCTCTGTTGAGGACATCATTGGCGAGTGGAATTCAGTCGATTACACCGGATGGGACTTCGACGCCAGCATCGGATTCACTCAACGCGGATGCCGCCTCAAGTGCAAATTCTGCGTGGTCCCCGGCAAGGAGGGCAAGAACCGCAGCGAGGCCACGATTGCCGACATCTGGCGCGGCGATCCGCATCCGCGCAAGCTGCATTTACTGGACAACGATTTTTTCGGCAACCCGGAATGGCGCTCGCGCATCGAGGAAATCCGGGCCGGGAAATTCAAGGTATGCCTGTCGCAAGGCATCAACGTGCGCTTGATCAACGAGGAAGCCGCCGCCGCGCTCGCCACCATCGAGTACCGGAACACAAAATTCAACGAGCGCAAACTTTACACCGCATGGGACAACCTCAAAGACGAAGGCGTGTTCTTCAAGGGCGTGGATACGCTGGAGCGCGCCGGCATCCCGCCTAAGCACCTGATGGCCTACATGCTGATCGGCTACGACCCGCTGGAAACCTGGGAGCGGATCTGGCGCCGGTTCCACCGCATGGTCGAGCGCGGCATCTCGCCTTATCCGATGGTTTACAACCGAAAGCGCGCCGATTTGTTGTGCTTCCAACGATGGGTCATCACCGGCCTGTATCGAGCTGTTCCGTGGCCCGAGTATCGGCGCGAGACGAAATCGCAGGCCAGCGATGAAGGGTATCGCATGGCTATTGGAGAAGCAGCATGAAACCTAATCTAGTCCGATGCAACCTATCAACAGGCGATTGGAACGCATGCTTGGACGCGCTGGGGGTGGGGGAATGATTGATGCCTGCTATTGCGATTACGAACCTGCCTCCATTGTCAACATCAAGATTGTGACTGCGCGGAAGCCGCACCGCTGCTGCGAATGCGGCTGCGACATTCGGCTGGGCGAACGGTATGAAAACGTTTGGGGAATTTGGGATTCGCCTGAGACTTATCACACATGTTCGCGCTGCCTTGCCATCCGCGAGTACGTTCAGGCGCATGTGCCGTGCTTCTGTTGGGCGTATTCCGAAATGCTGGAAGAGGCCCGCGACACCATCCGCGAATACGCATGGCAGGTGCCCGGAATGGGGATGGAAGTTGGCCGGCTATGGGTGGCGATGAGACGCCGAGCAAAAGCCGACAAAGCCGCACGAAAGGCCACGAAATGAGCGACATCCGCGCAGAATTCCCGGAGTGCTTCAAATGACCAATGCCGAGATAGACACCCTCTGGAACCGCGCATTGCAAGCCTCCGTGATGGCAGGCGAGGAATTCACGCGCTATCGGTTCGCGGCGATGATAGAAGCTGTAACGGTGCGTAGGTGCGCGGAGATTGCCTGCGAGATTTCCGAACGCGAGCGCAAAGTCTACAAGGGGCGATCTGTTCCAGTGGACAAGGAACGCGCATACAACCCGCACACGGACGGCATGAGCGATGGCGCGGCAGTTGTTGAAGAGGCGATACGCGAGGAGTTTTCCGAGGCCTTCCCTACAGACCCTAACAAGTGGGCGTTTGATAGAGGGCTGGAATCGACATGATCCAGCCCCGCCTAATCCGCGCCGGCCAGGCGCACGTCTACCTTGGCGTCTCGCGCGACTGGTTCACGGTCAATGTACGTCCGCATCTGCGCGAAGCCAAGGTGGGCGCCCAGGGCATCGTGTTCGACCGGCTTGACCTCGATAAGTGGGCAGAGGAATATATGTCCCGCAACGGTCGCGTCGGTCCCGACAATCAGAAAGGAATCACATCATGGGCCGTAACAAAACAGCAGGTCTACGCCAGCGAAAAGGCATCTGGCATATCAACGGCATCCACGTTGAAGGCATCGGCGCGATTTACCGAAGCACTGAAACGGGCGATGTCACCGAAGCAATCCGCATCCGCGACGAGGTGATCCGTGAGGCGCGCACGCAGGCAGAACGGGAAAATGAGCAACGCCGACTGGCTCAAGTTTACGGAGTGCGACCGAGTATTGCATTTCGTGAATTGGCGACAACCTACTTGGAAGATCAGACCGAGCGGGGGAAGGCATCTTTACCGGACGAGGCGCGCTGGATCGCCTGGATGGACCCGTTCATCGGCGACATCCCCATCGCGGAACTCTACGACCAATCGCTACGCCCAATGGTTGACGCATCGCGGGCCGCTGGCAACAAGACGCGCACCATCCGGGCCAAGTTGGAGGTAATCCGCCACATGCTCCACCTCGCAGCACGGAAGTACCGCCACCCCATCAGCAAGCTCACCCTGCTTGCCGAGGCGCCGCTCATCACCCTACCCCCGATGACGGACAAGCGCGCACCATACCCGCTCACATGGGCCGAGCAACGCCTTCTGTTTCAGGAGTTGCCCGACCACCTTGCCTCGATGGCCCTGTACACGGTCAACACCGGGTGCCGGGACGAGGAGGTGACCGGGCTCCAATGGGCATGGGAGCAGAAGGCCATGATTCGCGGCAAGGAGCGATCGGTGTTCGTCCTGCCCACCACCAAGAACGGACAGCCGCGTGCGGTCGTCCTGAACGACGTGGCGCAGAGCGTGGTCGATGCTCAACGCGGGTTGCACTCGACCTATGTGTTCACTTACCTGCCATCCGGCAAAGGAGCGGAACGGCAGCGCGTGAACGCGGTGAATCAGTCAGCCTGGCGCAAGGCCCGAGCCCGAGCCGCAGCGAAGTACCCGGAAGCCCTCAAATCGGCCGCTCCTGCCGGTTTCGCGGATCTGCACTTCCACGACCTCAGGCACACGGTCGGAAGGCGCCTGCGGGCCGCTGGCGTGGTCAACGAGACGCGGGCTGACATTTTGGGCCACCGGAACGGGAACATGACCACGCACTACTCGCAAGGGGAACTCACGGAACTGTTCGACGCGGTGCAGTTGATCGCGGCCGAGAGCGAGGCAGCGCCTACGATGCTGAGGGTGGTCAATGGTTGACCGTTCAGCAGCAAGCCGCCGTGCCGCTGAACTAGCGGACCGGGAAGTGGCGCTTTGCTGTCCACCGCACGCCTCGGAAGAATGGAAGCGTCGCACGTGGAACCGCGCGTTCCTGCGAGAGTTTGACCGGATGGTTACGCCGCCGACCATGCTTTGCAGTACCGTCAACGATCCAGCCAAATGGTGAAATCGGGCAAACACCGGGCAAAGAAAAAGGGGCTGATGATTCGTCGTCATCAACCCCTTGAATTTTCGGTGTGTTTCATGGGCCGGCCTGAATAGCGTTTCTGGTCCCAAACCAGGCGCGCTACCAGGCTACGCTACACCCCGAACACGCATCTAGTATAGCAGCATCAAGTAGTTACCGGAAGTCACTCAACCAAGTAGGCAGGTCCGGCGACCGTTGCAATCACCGAAACCATGCCCAACAGTGCGCAAAGAATCGGGCAAATTTCGGGCAATGTACATTCCGGCTGTACCTCACTTGAGGGCGCGCAGGCATCCGGCCTGCGCGGTTAAGCGGTTCCTTGCAAGGTCAACACAGTGCCATCCCATGCGGTAGGCGTGACCACAATTGAGCCTTGACCGTTTGTGGTAGCCGAAGGGCGCAGTTTTGTGCCCTTACTGTTTGTTCCGGCAATGACGATATTTCCTTCGTTGGTAAACATCATTTGCGTGATGACGCCCGAAGTGATCGCCGAGTTATCGCGGGTCTTGGCAATCTTCGTGAACGTCACGCCGTCCGGTGTGTACCAGAAGTCATATCCCTGAAAAGTCTCCGGGCTTGCCCCTGTGTCCGTGCTTTCGCGCATCGACGCCCAAAACGCGCCACCGTTTGGCGTCTCGCAGCAAAGCAACGGCGGTCTGCCGTTCGTGCGTTCATATTCGTTTGACTGCTGGCGCGTCATCCAGCGTTGCTTGCGCACTTGGAATGCGTACTTGATTGGTGTGTTTGCCTCGCTGTTGTCGGCCATGTAGTGAACCGATTGCGGATGAATCGCCAGATCGCCCGATCGGCATTCGAGGCCCGCTGTATCGTGCATGACCTCCCACCCACTCACCGAGCCGATGCCCGCTTGCGTCAATGGAGTATTTGCGGCAGGAGAGGCAGATGAACCATCCCACCGCACAACCGCGCTGTTTGGGTCGTCGCCGAAAACCATGTACCACTTGTCATCGAACGGGTCATAGCGAACGGCGTGGCAATGGCGTATCTGGTTACCGCTGGTGTTGAATGTCAGGATGGCGGACCATGTTGCGCCGCCATCCGTTGTGCGATAGACCCGCACCGCGTCTTTCGCGCCACCGGAAACCCTACCCGCAGCGATGTTGTATTCCCCAATTACCGCCTCGGTCGAGGACTTCACGGCCAGAGAACGAGCGTGCAAGATGCCACTTAGGTCGGCCTGCCCACCGGAATACAAACCAAGCGCAAGCACCGGCACTTGATCATCAAAGGTCGGAGAGTTTGCCCCGACTTTCCACGCGCCGCCGTTGTAGTCGCAAAGCCAGAGGTAATACTGGTTGGTGGACAACTTCCGCCCAACAAACAGGAACCGGGTTTCCGACAACCACCATGCGCACGTCACATCGCCTGATGTGATCGCTGATCCCGCATCGTCCTTCAAGCTGCTGACGTTCGTCTGCGTCTGCAAACTGGTCTTGCTCATGCTCGCCAGCGTGCCCGTCGCAATCGATAGCGCAGAGCAAAACGACCCATAAGTACCGTCGTATTGCGTGAACAAGAATTGACCGCCTTTTGATTGATCGAACACCACCTCCGGTATCGTGGTAGCGGCAGAAAAACCTTGAAGGCTACCGAGATTTGAGGCCAATCGCGGAGCAAACCCGGCGATGTTGCCGGAGGCGTCGAGGGCGTATTGCGCCCCGCCCGGAGATTTGCTCATCAGTCCTGGCAGCATGACTACCCCCGCCCGAAGAACTCAAACGTCACCACGCCGCCAGCCGGAGAGATGACGCTGATCGAATCCCCCGGCGACACCCGCCGCAGAGTTGGGTTGCACGCAGCCCCGGATCCGTCCGTCGTATCGCCCGGCACCGTCGCCGTTGCCGCCGCAGTACCCGCAGCAGTCCACTTGGCGTAGAAGTCCGCAGTCGCGCTCATTGCCACGTAGTAGGCGCCGGCAGGCACCGTCATCGTCTCCGCCGTGTTCGCCGCCAGCGACAGCGCGTTGATCGTGTCCGTGAACGGCAGGGCGAAATACTGGTCCGTCGAGCGAGGGAGATTGGTCATGATGTCTGACTCCGTTGGTTGAATTGTCCGTAGGTCACGTGGTTCTGCCGGACTTCATGGCAATGAGCTTAGCCAGGACCACAGACTCTCCATGTGAAAACGCCCCACCCGCTTGTGGCAGGAGGGGCGCTTTGTTACGTTACAGATCAGCCCGCGTACTGCGCGATGCCCGCGTAGCCGATGTCGCCGGTCGCAATCAGCATTTCGAAGGCGATATCGCCGTCGCAGGCCACCGGAGGACGGAAGGTGCCGCGCACATCGCCGGTCGTGCCGGTCGAGCCGTTGGCATCCCGCACGCCAGGAGTGAACACGCCCCAGGTGTTGAGTTCCAGGGTCACGTCCACCGCACCGCCGCCGTTGAATGCCGAGGCCGGCACGATTTCAACCGCAGTGCGGTCAGCCGTCAGCACGTTGTTTGCGTTGGCAGCGCCGGTCACGGTCGTCGGCACATCGGATACCACCGAGCCCACCGCCGCCGCGTCAGGCACGGTCAGGGTCAGGCCGGTGATCGCCGTGTTCGAGATTTCAAACGTGATGTCGCCGCCCGTCACGATGGCGGTGTCCACGCAGGAGGTCGCCCGCTCGACAAACGCCGCATAGGGCGCCAGCGCGTAGCAGGAGGTTCCGGCCGACAGGCGGGTGGCATCGACGTTCTCTGTCACAAACAGGCGAGGCGGCAGATCCACGGTATCGCGCGCCACACGCAGCACGTTGTTGCGCGACGGCAGGAACACCGGCAGTCCGATGGTATCGGTCGTGCCCACGGTCGCCGAAGTGATCGTCGCCGAGGTCGTCACCGAAGTCACCTTGGCGAAGGCCTTGGTGCCGTAGTGCGACGTGCCCGAGGCCGAGGTTTCCACGATGGTCGCGCCGTACTCGTCCTTGCCGGTAATGGTGATAACCGCCGAGTTCGTCCACGCCGCCTGAATAGTGCGCGGCACGTCCATGATCGCCTCGCCACCGGAGACAAGCGCGCCGTTCAGCACAAACGCGGTGCCGGCGCCGGTCACAGTCTGCGAAGCGGCCACGCCGTCAGCGTCCAGCACGTCCGGCGTCACGCAGAAGCGCATCACGCTGCCACGGCCAACACGCTTGATCGTGCGCCCACCCACCGCCGAGGTCGCCCCTTCGCGGTACACCGCCTTGCCGGGAATGTTCAGGCTCAGGCGATACTTGGTGCCGGATGGCCAGGACGAGCCGGTGCGGTTCGTGACCGTGATCGTGGTCGTGGTGAAAGTCAGGTCGAAATCTTCCGGGAACGACAGTTCAGCGTTGCCCATGATGAGCTTGTGGCCCATCGACAGGTAGAAGTCACCCTCGTTGAACGAGCCGACTTCGGGCGCTTGGCGAGCGGGGTAGGCGACGGCGACAGTGCCGGCGTCAGCGACGGCCGAGGCCAGGGTCGCTTCGAGGGTAGTGACGTTGATGCCCATGCTGATACTCCTTCAATAGCCGTGGTAGTGGAGTTGCGCCCGCAGCCACGATCTGCGGGCATCATGTGGGAATCGGCACATGCACCGTGTACCCATAATACCAAACAAAGACTTCAAATTCAGACCCGCTGCCGCAAGTTCAGAGAATAGCGAATTAGCCTTAAACCGCGACGGAAACGACTTACGGCTGGCCCGCTGCTGCCATCAACGTCGCCCCACCACTGGCCGAACGAAATGCCGTTGTATTGCCCGAACATGGTCAACTCCCGTTCCGCGTGGTGATGTTGCGGGTGCCGCTGGCGTAGGTGCCGGATACCCGCGTGGTGGCTTCGTCCAGGCCTTCGAAGCTGGGACTTCCTGATTCCAGCCCGGTGGCGTCGCCCGCCGTGACGGCCGCGATCAGGCGCAGGACCTCTTCAGCCGTGAAGCCGGCCTCGATGACCTTGGCCCACACCGCCTGGCCGACGTTGGCTGTCGTGAGGCCGGTGCCGGTGACGACCAAATCGCCGGACAGCTCGCCGATGGCGGCCGGCGTGAGGTCCACATCACCCGAGCCGGTGAGCGCGCCGAGCAGTGCCCCCAAACCGCTGGCGGAGGCGGTGATGTCGCCGCTGCCGGTAAGGTCGGCCACCGCCGCCAGGAAGGCTTGCACATTGGCGGCCGACACCGTGCCGCTGCCACCGATGGCGCCGACCAGCGAGACGATCAACCCGCCGATGGCGGTGAGTTCGCCGCTGCCGGTGATTGCCGCCTCCGCCAACTTGACGGCCAGGGCATCGGCACTGATGCCGCCGGTGCCGGTGAGCGCATTGCGCGAGGCTAGCGCGCCGGCTGTCTGCGGCATCATCCACGCACGCGGATGGCGCTCGCCTTGCGGCAGTGCCGTCAGCCCGCTGGTGATGCCTTCGCCGGCCGTGATGTTGCGCCGCCAGCCCGTTTGCGTGATGTTGCCGTGGTGCGTGGACGGGTAGGCGATATTGACGGCCGTGGCGCCGAACAGCTTCATGCCGGTCGAGCGCCAGATGAAGCCGTTGCACACGATGCCCACTAGATCACCTCGCTGGACTGCCCGGCCGCTTCCAGTTTTTCGCGGTCGATCTGCTTTTGCATGTCCGACACCAGCGCGGCAAGGGTGAACGGGTTGCCGCGCCATTGCGCGAAATCGTTGACCAGGTCAAGAATGCGCTTATCCATATCAGCCGCCGTACCCGTAATCGAAATCGACCGACACCGTACCGGCCGAGGTGGTGGCGCCGGTCTGGAACAGCAGGAATTGGATGTTCGCGCCGTCCTTGATCTGCCGCATCGAGGGCAGGCTGTTGACGAAATCCATCTTCGAGTACAGGCCGGTCGCCGGCAGCGGGATGGTCCACAGGGGCTTGCACAAACCGATGATGACCGTGCCCGAAGCGTGCGCCGTGCCGGACCACACCAGCGACACAATGTCGGACACGCCGGTATCGCCCGCCGCCAGCGGAAGAAACGGGTTGTACTTGTTGGCCGCCGCGCCGGTGTTGAGCAATTGCCCGATACCCATCGACGCGGTGCTGGTGAAGGTGGTGGTGGCGCCGGATGCGCCGCCGGTGTCCAGGTAGTTGATCACGCAGGTCGGCGCGTTGGCGCCCATGGCGGTATCGGCCGCGACGAACAGGCGCAGGCCCTGCCCATTGGGGTAACGGTCGCCGGTGCTGCTGGTGTTGCTGATGGCCGTCATGGTGACGGTCTTGGTGCCGGTGGTACTGACGTTGGTGCCAGAGAGCGGCACGAAGCCCACCAGGTCGATCGCCATCACGTACCACGGCGCGCCAGCGGCGGCCACCGCGATGGCGCCGGCCGTCAGGAAGTGTTTGGTGGCCGGGTCGACGTTGCCGCCGGTGTAGATGGTGCCTTCGCTCCACGTGTCATCGGTCGGCACGTACACCAGATCGGAACCGGTGAAGGTGGCGGCAGGCGGATACCCGGCATGCCCTGCGAGCAGCGTCCACGCGCCGGCCGTGCCCGCGCTGCTAAGCGTCTTGGTCGTGTTGACCATGTCGCCCTTGCCGTTGACGGTGAGTTGCGTGATCAGGTCATCTTGCGAGGTGAATCCCATTGTGTGCCCCTAATTCCAGACTGTTTCGATGATGCCGGTCATGGTGTTGGCCGACAGGCTGGCCGCGTTGCCGGCCGCCAGCAAGTTGAGGACTGCGCCGTCCTTGACCTGCGGCGCACCTGCGAAGTGGATCAGGCTCAGGAATTCGTCAGCCGAGCCGAACGCGACACCCGAAGTGGTGCGGCATTCTTGCGTGACGTAGCCGACAAACAGCGGCTTGACGATGACCAGCGCCATCAACCCGCCACCGGCGGCGGTGAAGGTGACCGACTCGATCGATTGCACGTCATGGTCGGCGCTTTCCAATGCGCAAAACGGCTGGTACGACGCCCCCACACCCGAGGCGCTCAATATCTGCCCGCCACCCGCCACGGCGATGGTGTAGTTGTTGGCGCTGGCGCGGCCGGCCGTGCCGTCATGCCTGGTGTAGTTGAACGTGAATTGCCCGACCGCCGAGGAGGCGGACTGCGATACCGCGATAACCTTGCCGCCGCTGTAGCGCGGGATGGTGATGTTGTTGACGAGGATTTGCTCTTCGCCGACGGCGTCCGTGTCGATGAAGGGGTAGTACATGAGGTAGTCCGCCAGGATGACCGTTTGCCGGCCGGCGGCGGTGGCCGTGGCGGTCATCAACGTGAGCGACTTGATGTGCTGCGTGGCTGGCGACACCGCCGGCAGGTAAATCCCGCGCGAGGCCTCCAGTTCAGCGGCTTCTAGCGGCGAACTGGCGTAAAAATTGGCTGGCGGCGAGCCGGCCGCGTAGCTGTAGTCGACCCACGCATTGGTAATGGTGGCCGCGCTGCTCAGGGCCTTGCGAAACTGCGTGACCCAGCACTGCCCCGCCTCATCGAGCGCGGCGATCTGGCCGGCAGTGGTGAGGCCGCTCACACGCACCGCCCTGTCAGCGCGGCGGCGATCTGGTCTTTCCGCTGGCGCACCTTGTTGACGAACGACAACCCGCCCGCGCCGGCGGTGATGGCCTTGCGCGGGGCCATGATCTGATGGCCGCAGTCGGCACCGCAGGGGCGCTCGACCAGCGGGTCTTGCCCTTCGCGCGGCTCGACCTTGACGGCGCGCAGGCAGTCGCTGCAATAGTAGAGCGGCGGGCCGATCTTCTCCCACAGGGTGCGCTCCAGGGGCGTGCGCTGGTCCATCAGGATTCCGTGATCGTGAGCGCGCCAGCCGCAAACTGCGGCGTGATGCCGGACGACACCACCAGCGAGGAATTCAGTGCGCCGTAGTGCCACACGGCCGTGGTGCCGGATGAGCCGACGCCGGTGGACACGTGCGTCAGGGTTGCCCCCGAGGCGCCGCACTGCGGGAAGCTGATGGTGGCGGCATTGGCCGTTGCGCCGCCCGAGGCGGCATCCCACCCAGTGGAGCGCGCCACCGCCTGGCGCGCGTAGTTGGTATACGCGGTTTCGTCCTCGCTTTGCTGGTTGGTGCCGGCGGTGAGGTCGGCCGTGTGCAGCGCAACGTAGGTGTTGGTGAGCGGGCTTGATGCGGCGTTATCGGCCACGTTGGCCCAGGCCGTGGCACGGTACATGAGGTTGACGATGCTGTTGCAGGTGGCGGTGGATTTAGGCATGATCACTCCGAAAAACCAGTTTTGATCCAAAAATATTTTTTACATCAACACTTCTTACGCGCACTAGCGCGGCCCACGCTGGTGCATCAACACTCACACCGCCAATCGCACCGCGTCCGTCTTTAACGTCAAAACAGCGGTGTTCTATTTCATTCTTGAACGAAAAAGCATCTTCGACTGCGCACCACTTAATGCACATCCATTTACAGCGCATGGCCGCATGCACTTTTGCAATCGGATATTCCGTCTTTCGCCCATCCTTGTCGTAGTCTATCTTGGTGCTCACATCACTTGAATATGCGGTCAGCCACACATCAAAAATGCACAGCCGCTTTTTCATTGCAGCACGGTGATCGACAAAGAGCCGCTACTCGCGCCGTCGTTCGCCACCGCATTGATGAAGTTGGTCGCAAACGGAAGTGGCATAGCCTCGCTGCCCGCAAGAAAAAGCATGTCAGCAGAAGTGGCGGCATCCGCCTCGTTCGCTGAAAAGCGAATTCGCACATCCACTGTCGATGAAATCCTCAACATCGTCGGCCTTGTAAGATTTTCCGAACGCACGCCTGGAATGAATTCGCCATTCGACGTTCCGGATATTTCCACGTTCAGTGTGCCGCCAGACGGACTAAGGGCGTCCGAATACCTCCCTTGGACATCAGGCTTAAAACTGAATGAAGGAACTAAGGATGCCATATTGTCAACATATCAAATCGGGACGGGAATTTCAGACTACTTCTGCTTCTTGCCGGCGCTCTCGTTGATGTACGCCTGCCGAATCTCGTCGCGCTGGCTGGCGAACGTCGCCGCCGCCGCCAACGGCATGGGCAGACTGGCCGAGGCTACCGCCAAAGCCGGATCCACCAGCAGGTTGAACGCCGATTCCGCTGCCTTCCGTTCCGCCGTGTTGGTGTTCGGCGAATTCTTGTCCGTCACCAAAGCCCCTTGATCGAGCGCAAACCGCTGCCCGCGCCCGATCAGCGGCCCGCCCAACTCCGAGCCCGGCAGTTTGTTGTAGCGCGCCGAGGTCATCGAGTTCACGAACGGATCGGCCAGCCCAAACATTTGCGCCTGGGAAAGCATCCGCAGCGTCTCCAGCGGCATGCCCATGATCGCGGACTTCTTGTTCTTCTCCTCGCGTTCCTTGTCCTTGTCCCGGCCGGCGTACAGGTCGCGCATTGCCGTCAGCAGCCCGCCCGTCATGGCAAGCACCGCCGCCGTGTACATGACCGGCGCCCCGGCCATCGTCGCGCGCTCGCCCGCCGTGTACCCCTTGCCGGTCGCCGCCTCCTTGATCTGCGCGATGTTCGCCTTCTGCACGTTGTACCAGTAGGAGTACATCCACGACTGCAAGCCATAGGCCATCTGCGCCACCGGATGTTTCGCCAGCACCGGCTTGTCCGCAGCGGTCGGCTTCATGATGACCTGCCGGGTGAACTTGTCGATCGCCGCCGCGTATTGCTGCGCCTGCTTGTTGCCCGCCCGAAGATCGGCCAGAAGTTGGTCCGAGTTCTGGAGTTTCGCTACGTACTTCCCGAACGCCGCGTGGTCAGCCTCGGCAATCCCGAGCCGGTCGAGTTCGTAGTTAGCCAGGCGCTTGCCCGCCGCGGCGTCCTCGGCCATCGCCTTGATGAAGTCCATCCCGATGATGGTCGAGTCCACCATGTTCGCCGTCGTCCAGTCGTGCAGGCCGGATGCCTTCATCGCCGCGAACGAAAGCCGATCCGCCGCGCGCGACACGGACGTGCCCCGCTCATTCGGCAGGGTATCGCCGTCGAACCGGAGTGACGCCACGCCGGACTCCACGTTCTCATGCAGCACCGTCCCGAGCATCATCGCCATGCGGTGCCGGTCGATTTCGGAAGCCGACTTGCCCATGCCAGTCAGTGCGCGCGCCAGCCTTTCCGCACCGTGCGCGTACATCGTCAGCGCATTCTTCACCGCCTTGCCGCCACCCTGCGCAGCCGTGCGGTTCGCCACCTGTAGCGGCTCGGTCAGGGAGGAGATGACAGCGCGCCGCAGGAAGGTCGCCACCGTCACCGCACGCGCCAGCGACATCGTGGCCCGGATGCCGTCGCCCACATCGGACTTCATCTGCCCGGACATCGAAAGGATGCGGTTCTCCGCCCACCCGATCAGATCGGAGTTCTTTTCTTCATCCAGCGCCTTGCGCATCTCGCGCCACTTGGCATTGGCGCCGCCCTCGTCCGTCCCGCCAAACCGCGACTCGAAAGCGCCGCGCTTGGACGTGCGCCGGAAATACCCATCCAGAACCCCGAACAGGTCTTGGTCAAGGAACTTGTCCAGCCCCGACTTGCGGATCACGTCGATTGGGATTTCCCGCGTCTTGGCGAAGTTCTTCTGCGGCGCCCCACTGGTCAGGTCGAGGAACGGCACTTCCGGCACGCCGTCGCCCTTGAGCCGGGTTGCGTTGTACCAGGCTTCCGCCGCCGCCTTCGCCTCAGTCGCGTCAAGCCCCATCTGCCGGTATGCGCGCTCCGCAGCCGCCTTGAATTCCGTGGCTTTGGCGACAATCTCGCGCGCAAGGTACACCCTCGGCACGTAGTTCTTCGTGTCGCCAATCTCCACCCCGGAATCCTTCAACCACTTGCGCTCGGCGTCCAGCAACTCGGCAATCCGCCGCGCCGCCTTGTGTGCGCCCTCGTTGCCCCGGATGTTCTGCCGGTTCTCCAGCAGCCCCTTGACCTGCTTCACCTGTTCGGGCGAGAGGTCTTTCAGGAGTTCCGACACCTCGTTGATGTTCCGGTTGTAGCGCGCGTGGACTTCCTGCTCGAATGTCTCGCCGTGGATCTTCTCCGTCCCACCCATGTCCGAGAACATGCGCCACACCTTGTGTAGCGTCGGCGAATTCCGCGCGTCGGCCACGCTCTTGACCACAGAGGCGTCCGACCACACCAGCGCGCCCAGGGTCTTGGCAATCGCCTCGCGTGCGTTCCCGGCCTTCGCCTCGGACAGCGCATCCGCAATCGCCTTGCGCAGCGGCCCCGAAGCGGAATCGTCCGATACCAGATGCCGAAGCGCCTGTTTCAGCCCGCGCCACGCCGCATCTAGCGGCAACGCATTCAGCCGATAGTTCGCCTCGTCGCGCTTTACTGTGCCGGTGGCGGCGGCAGCGTCTCCTCCTGCCTCGCCGTCAGCGGGTCGTTCCTTGCCAGTTGCGCCGTCGCCCTCTCCGGGTCCTGCTCGATCCGGTTCGTTTCGGGATTCAGACTCAGGCCGGACTTCATCAGGACGCGCTTGTTGTGCGGGTCGAGGCTGTTGCTGTATTTCAGCCGAATCGCCTTCACCGCCAGCGCGCGCACGTTCGGCTTCATCCGCAACAGCTTTGCTTTCAATCTCTGCTTCGCGTCGGTACTTGGCATCTTCAATATCCTTGTCGGTCACGCCGACTTCATCCAGCAGGTCGTCAAGTGTACGCCCCTCGCGCGCAGCCTCGGCGGCGTCGTTCATCGCGTCGTTGAACGCCTCGCGGTCCTCTGCATCCAGCCTGCGAACTTCGGCGTCCAGCAACGTCTGTTGCGCTCGCTCCCGCGACATGCCCTTGATGTCCACGCCCAACCGTTCGGCGTCGTCGGCCATCTGCGCATCTTCACGGTCACGCGCCATCGCCTCGTATTCCGCCTCCTGCGAACGCACATCCGGCCGCTTCGGCGCCTTCCCGCTTGCCGCATCGCGCAGCATGTCGGCCACATGCTCATAAGCGCCACCGGGCTTGCTTGCGTCCAGGCGCGCAATATCCGCCTCGGACATCCATCCATTGTCCTTGGCCCACTGCACCAAGTCATCCGAGCCGTGCCCCTTGTTGTTCGCCAGCATGGGGAATTGCTTGCGCACATCGCCCACCCGATTGCCGAAAATGTCGCGCATCAGTTTCGGCGTGATCCCGCCGCGCCCGTTCCGGCTCTGCGACTCGGACAGGCTCTTGATGAACGCGCCCGCCTCCCGCTTCTCGGCTTTCGGGTCTACCCGCGCACCCCGATTGTCGCCGGCATCTGTGGCGGTGCGGGCATCGGCGGCGGCAGCGCCCCGTTGATCGGGCGCCCGTCCGACATTCGGATCTGCTCGCGCTGCGCCGGTAGCTGCTGCATCACCTTGCGTCGGGCCAAGTTGGCGATTCCCATTGCCATCAGGTCGGCCAGTGACATCGGTTGCTGGTTCGGGTCCATTGCGGTTCTCCAATCGTGGCGCATTGCCCTCAAATTGCGTGCCACGTACCGGCGCCGGATCGCGCGGCACAATCGGCCCGCCCTGCTGATCGCGCGGCACCACTTCCACCGGGCCGCGCGGCGCCCTCGGCTCATTGATCGTCGGGTCGTATGGGGCGGCACGCCCGGCAGACGTGTCGCCAGCAATGCGGTCGGATGAACGGTCGGGCATGCGCTCTTGTGCACGCGTCCCGGCGCCAACACCTTCCGGCATTTCGCTGCTACGGGCATTGAAGTCCTGCGCCATCCGCTGATTCACAGGCGCCTGCCGCTCGGTCAGCCTGCCCGGCTCCACGATCTGCCGGCTGTACGTGCCATCCGGGTTCTGCCACGTCACATCCACCTTGCCGGTATCGGTCCTGCCGTTGACCATGACGGGCATTTCGCCGTCCAGCAGCGTGATGTTGCGCACCGGCTCGCCCGCCTTGTACGCGGCGTCGTCGCCCTGGTAGTCTTGGTCGATCTGCCCTTCCCGGCGCAAATCGCGGTCGGCCTGCTCTTGGCGGCGATTGGCGAGCGTGAATGCTTCTTCCGCCTCAATCCGTTGCCGCACCGCAGCAGCAAGGTCGTCCTGCGCCACTTGATCGGCCACAGTCGGGCGCGGCGGCGGCGCCGGTTCGGCGTCGCCCTCCAGTTTCCAGTCAGGCGCGGTCGGGGCGCGCAGCGGGTCCGGCGCGGATACCGGCGTCGGCGCACCCTTCGGCACCAGCCCCACATCAGGCGGTGTCGGGCCACCCTCGGCGCGGAACAAGGCTTCGTTCACCGCCTTGGTCGCCGCGCTCAGATCAATCGGCAGCGGCTCAGCCGGCGCCGGGGCGAAGTCGGTCGCGCCAGGCGCCGTGGTCGGGTCGGGCCGATACCCCAATGCCTCCCGATTCGGCGCCCGGAAGGTTTGAGCCTTGCTGCCCATCTGCCCAAACAACGCGCCGCCGAGCGCATCCGCAATCACGCTGGCCGGATCGGTCGGATCTACGCGCATCCGCGCCGCGGCATCCGGTAGCACCGCGTTTTCCAGTTGCCGCTGCACAATCCCGGCGTCTGCGTTGATCGCCGCACCCTGCGCGCCACGACTGGCAATCCGCCCTGGCAGCGTCGCCGCCGTCGAGCCCATGCTGGCAGGTAGCGCAAACTGCCCCACCGTGGACAGGCCTGATACCGCCGCAGGGACAGCCGCTTGCAACGGCGATGCGCCAGCTTCTTGCAGTGCCGCATTGCGTTCGGCCGCAACCCGAAAGCCTGCCGGCAGGCCCACCACCGCGCCCTCGCGCAGCGCGTTCACCGCAGCCGGAATGGCATTGGTCGCCGCTGTGGTGGCCGGCCCGAGCAATCCCCTCGGGGCATAGCCCATCGGCCCACCGGCCATCAAGTCGCCAACCATCTTGCCAAGTTCGGGAGCCGCAGCAAGTACCGGCGTACCCACCGCCCCAGCATCTTCCCCAGGCTTGAGCGCATTCGCCTCAATATTGTTGATGTTGGGTTGCACCCATGCATCACCATAGCGCGTTGCCAAGTCCGGCTTTGCGCCTACCAAGCCAGCCGCCAGATCAATCAACCGGGCCGCGCCCACCATCGGAAATTGTGCATAGCCGATGGCCGCATTTCCAGCAGAAGCGAGGGCGCGTCGCGCCACCTCGCCGGTCGGCACAACGCGCTTTGGCGCGGCCGGTGCATCGAACTGGTCGAACACATTGCCGCCAGGCGGCGCGTCGAACTGGTCGAACAGGTTTGCCATTTAGCTCATTTCCGGGTCGTAGCCGTACTTCTTCATGAACTGGTCGCGCACTCCCGGCTTGTCTTTGTTGGCGCGGTAGAACTCCACCGCAGCAGGAGGCGCGGAAGTACCGGACTTTTGCGACCCCGGAGGGACTATCTGCCGTGCTACGGGGTTCGGCGCAGCCTGCGGTTTGAATCCAGGCGGAGCGAACCGCTTGTTCTTGTCGCGGAAACTCCCGGTGTTGTCCGCTAAGTCAGCGCCGTTGGTCGCCTCCATCAGCGCCACGCGCACCGCTTCCACCGGCTTGCCCCAAAATTCGCCACCCTGCTCTTGCGCCAGTTGAGTCGCCCGCGACACCACCTGATTTGCGAACATTGGGTCAAGAACCCGCTCATCGCTCTCGTCGGTCAGCCGCTTCAACTCCGTGCGCAACAGTTTTGCATCCACCTTGATCGGCGCTTTGCCGGCACCCGGAGGCTTGTTCGCGTCCTTGTTGTCCTGCACGTCCTTGCGCCCATCCACCCGGATCCGCTCGGTCGCCAGTGTGTTTGTCGGCACGCGGTACGTCACGCCCGTTGCCGGATCGGTCCAGTCGGTCATGCCGCCGCGCAACTCGGTCTGCTTGCGCTCATCCGCAGCACGTGCATTTGCCGCACCAGCCTGCGCGCGGTTCTCGACCTGCTTGCTCTGCTCGGTCTTGCCCTTCTCGCCGGTCAAGGAGACTTCCGCGTTGAACAGTTGCGGATTCACCAGTTGCCCGGAGAAATTGTCCATCCCGCCGAACTTGCCGTCGTGGAACAGCGCCTTGCCTTCCATCGCCGCCTGCGTCCTGCCAAGATTGCCGTACTGCTCCGGCTTCAACGGCGCACCGCCGATGGCCCCCTGCCGCAATTCGTCACCCATCAGCGCCGGCAGGAATTTCGCCAGGGCGCCAAGGTTGTCGTTCCCCGGCAGCGCCTTTGCGGCCTCGACCCCCGTCAGAAGTCGAGCCACCCGAGCCGTCATGTTCGGGTCCAGTTGCGGCATCGGCGTCGGCGCCATCGCGGTCAGCGGGCCATCTCCGCCATCACTGCCGCGATACTGGTCGGTTTTCACGCCATCCCGAGCGTTGATGTACTGGTCGGCCACCGCCTGATTGCCGAGCAGCGCCCCGGCCAGTCGCCTCGGTGCATTCTGCATGTCCGTCCGCGCCTGCGCTTCCGCCGCCGTCTTTGCGCGAAGAGACTCGGTTTGCGCCCGGTAGTGCTCCGCCTGCAACCGGCGTGCCTCGGCCTGCGCGGCGTGCGCCTCCTGCTCCATCGGCGTCGGCCCCGAGAACAGGGCGCGCGTGATGTTCTGGATGCCTTCGCCCCACGGCGTCATCGGGTTGAACGTGTTTGCGACTTGGTACGGCATGGTTACCCCCAGAGGCCATCGCCTTCAATTTGCATCGGCCCTACCCTCGGCTTCGCCATCCCGCGCAGCCCCGCCGTGGCAAACAGCCCACCGATGCCGTTCGCCGTGTCGGCAAATGCCATGCTGTTCTGGTCCGGCCGGATCGCGTTCAGGTCTTGCCCCATCACGCCCCACGAGCCCTGCGCCGCGTTGTTGTTCAGGCCGATGTCCTGCGCCGAACGGCTGATCGCAATGCCCGAGTTCAGATTGCCCTTGTTGAGCGCCGACAGCGCCGCCGTGGACTTGGCATACGCCTTGCCCTTGCCAATCGCGCGCCCCACCGCCGCCGCCATCGCATCCGAGATTTCCTTGGGCGCACCGGGATTCTGCGCGCCGTAACTGGCCTCGGTCACGCCTGCCTGCGGGGTGAATTTCTCGGCCAGCGCCGTCTCGTCCTGCTGCTGCTGCTCAACCCGCTTCGGCGCGCTCAACTCCTGCGCGGTCTGACTCACCCGAGCGGCGTTCTGCCGCGCAATCCCGGCCTGCGTCTCGGCTTCCTGATTCTGGCGCGCCATCACCCGGTTGCGAGTCTCCTCCTCGGAGTCGCGCCGCTGCATCATGCCAATCGCCTGCAAGGCAAAGCCAAGGCCCGCTTGCGTTACCGGATCGAGTCCCATCGACATGATCTGCCCCTACTTCACGTTGGTCACGGCGCCGGAACGCTGGCCGAAACTGATCGGCGTGTAGTTCTGCCCCATGCCCTGCGCCTGTTGCGCGTTGGCGTAGTTCGCCGCGTTGCCGGTGTACTTTGCGAACAGGTCGCCCAGGGCCGAGAACGTCGGTTGCGCCGACAGGCTTTTCACCGCCCCGGCAGCAAGCGTCGCCGCCGTGTTCGGGTCGGCCCCTGCGGTCACTTGGCTGATGAGGTTGCCGCGCTGGTTCTCGACTTGAGAGCGCCGATCATTGGCAAACTGTTCCGCCTGACTGGCGTTGTCCACCATCTGCCGCTGGTAGTCGGCCTCCAGCTCCGACACGCGCCGCTGGTATTCGCTGCCCTGCGTTGAGGCAAACTGGTACGGCAACTCGCGCTTCACCTTGTCGTACTGCTCGGCGATGAGCGGCGTGTAGTTTGCCTTGTACTTGTTGGCGATGTCGTCGTAGTAGTTGTCATCGAACGCGCCGAACGCGCTGTTCACTTGCGCCGAGCCGTCGCGGATGGCTTGCTGACGCTGCGCCTCACGCGCCGCTGCGCCACCGTCGCCACCACCGCCCCCGCCACCGCCGCCCATGAACGACAGTACGAAGCCTTGCGCTTTACGCTTGAAGTGCAGCATGGTGCCACTCCCTGAACGTCTCGTGAATAAAGTACCGCCGAATCTCCAGACTCACACGGCGCATGTGTTCGTAACCGCCGACGATGAACGCGCACAGTTGCACCATCTCGATGCCCATGTTGCGCAGATGGAAGGCCATCATCCGCTCCACTTCCCGAGGCGATTCCGTCATCTCGTTGGCGTCGTGCCAGGCATTCGCCATCAGCACGATCAGGCCCATCAGCATCGCGTGGTTCGCCATGTAGAACGGGTTGGTCTGCAAGTGGATCATCGCGCTCTCAAACGCATGCGCAACCTCGCGGTCGGTCGGCTCGCGGTCGCCATCGTGCAGGTCGTCCCACACTTCGGCGATATGCGATGTCTGCACGCACACCCGAATCGCATCCTCGTTGCCGAGCAGCCACTCGCGCAGTTTCACGTCGCGCTGCACACGAAAATCGGGAGAGTCCCACATCATTTCGCTTCCGCTCCGTCGTATTCCAGCGCCACCTTCGACAAACTCGCGTATCCCGCCCCGCGATGCACCAGGACCGGCGCGATGTGCGTGCAGTGACCAATCGCACCCACCGTCTCGTCAGAGAACGTCACGCCTTCCATCTCGCCCACCTGAATCTCGTAGTTCTCGTTGTTCGGGTCCGGCAGCAAGGTCACTTCCCATGCGCCCGTCGCCATGATGTCCATGCCGCGCCACTGCTTGAACGTGGCATCCTTGCCCACCGCCATGAACGGCAGCGCCGCCGTCACGTCGTAGTCGTTCCCGTACTGCGCGTTGTCGTCGCCGCCGTACAGGTAGATCGAATTCCCCGACCGGGCATACACCCGGCCGCCAAACGTCAGCATGTCGGTGATCGTGAATCCCGGCTCGTACCAACTCCACGCGCTGATCTTCTTCGACGGGAAGTACGAGAACACGAACACCCGGCCACCGATGGCAAGCCAGAAACGCCCATCCCGAGGGTCCACCACCGCGCATGCCGCTTCGACCACTTCATCGGCCAGGGTGTCCACCCAATCCAGCACCACCGGGTCGATCGGGGTTCCCACATCATTCACGCCTGCCGTGTTGGTGTAGTTGCGCGCCCGCAGCGAACGGATGCCCGCGTCCGACAGGTAGAACGCATCCAGGTCGCCGAACGAAATGGCCGACTTCGGCGCCCGCGTGCCCGTCTCGCCGATCACCTGCACGTCGGCATTGTTCGCTGCGTTGTCCTGCATGTTCCAGATTTGCACCACCGTGCGCGAGAAGATCGCAAGGTAGGACTGGTACTTCGCCAGCGCCAGCACCGCTTCCGAGCCGCCCTGCGCCGTGTTCATGTTCTGGAAGCCAGCCCCCGATCCGGTATCCCAATTGGTCGCCGTGTCGATCACCGGGAAATACACGATGGACCCCACCGGGGAATACAGTTTCCGCCGATGCGTCTTGATGAGCGTCCCGTACCCGGTCGGCTTCGTCCCACCCGCGCCCCAATCCGTCACCGCTGCGCCGTCGTAGAAGTGCCGGATGTCGCCGTTGTCGTACTGCGCGATGGCATATATCTTGCCGTTGTACAGGTCCCAAGACAGCAGTTTCGTCATCGCCGCGCCCGCCGAAGTCGGATGCGCCAATCGCTGATACGTCACGCCCGCAGGCAACCCGGCAGGCGACGCCACCGAGCCGAACACGTACAGGGATGCCGTGGTCTTGGCGAGGCCGAACGTGTTGCCCGGCAGGCTGTACTTCTCCACGAAATCCTTGCGCTTCTCGAAGTCGCCGCCGCGCGTCAGATGGCCGTTGATGCCGCTCCACATCGCCCCCGGCTGAAAGACGTAGCGCGGCCTGGAGCGATCGACTCCACCCGAGAATGCTTCGATCACCACGTATGGCATCAGGAGTGCTTGTAGAGTTGCGTCGGGTGCTGCGGGTAGGTGCGGCTGGAGCCGTACTGCATGCCCCGGCCCATCGTGAACCGGGCCTTGTTCGCCAGCGCGCCCTTGAGTTGCTTCATGCGCCGCTGCGCCGCGGCCACCTTGGCGTCGCTTGCCGCCTTCTGCCCGTTCTCGGCCAGCAGTTCCGCCGCGACATGCAGCGCCACCAGCCAGTCGTCCATGTCGGCGCGGTTCGTGTCCGACACGTAGAGTTCCACCGCCTTCTGGCCCTCGAAGCCCACCCAATTCGAGTAGGGCGCCGCCGCATCACCGTCGCTTGCCGGCACCGGCCACACTTCAAAGCCGGTCCCATCGCGGAAGTCCCACCGCAGCACCGGATCGGCGCGCGAACCGTTGTCGGGGTCCAGGCCGGAGTAGTTGGCAAACTGGATGCCGTAGTCCACCTTGCGCCACACGTTGCCCCACTTGAGCCACATGGCGTCGATCTTCTGCGGGTTCACCGCAGTCGGGAAACTGTAGAACCGCGAGCCGGCTTCCATCTTCTTCCGGCTCACGTCGTAGTCCCGCTTGAGTTGCAGATGCTCCCAATCGAAGTCCTCGGCAAGCATCTGGTAGTGCCGCTTCACCAGTTGCTTGACATGCTCCAGATGGTCGATCCCTCGGGACGAGTTCGTGGACAGACGCGCTTCATTGCGCGCCATCTCGACAATCGCCCCGAAGGTGTTGCGCAGCATTACTGCGTCGCCCCGGAACGGACCAGCGTGCCCTTGGCGTTCGCGCCTTCTTCGATCTGCTGCAAGGCCAGGGCTTCGTCCTGCCGCACCGATTCGGCGATTTCCTTGTTCATCAGCCAGTCGTCAAACGAGTCCAGCGTGATGCCGAATACCTTTTCGATCAGCTTGCGTCCATCCACCCGGTCGGGGTCGGACGAGTAGCGGTCGGCGAGGTCGTTGAGTTCCTGCGTGCGGGTCCAGCCATCAAGCGTGCCGATCTCGCGCACTTCGTGGATGGCGTCGTCGCCGTGCAGGCTTTTCAGCAGGCGCACTTCCTCGCCGCTGATACGAATCTTGGGGACGGAGTGCAGGATGTTGCCGCCGAGGCGCACCTGACAGTTGTAGACCTTGACGTGTTGTTCCATGCTTTCTCCTGAGGAAATGCGCGAGGGCCGAAGCCCCCGCGCGGGTTGCATCAAAGTACGGCGTAGACGCCGGAGCTATTAAGTTGCCGAGCCGTGAGCGCCCCGGTGTTGGTGATGGCCATGTACATGGCGTACTTCTCCACCGGGCGCTTGGGCGTGTGCTTCTTCATCCACTCGCCCGACATGTCACGCAGTTGAATCGCGTTCATGTCGAGGATGTAGCCGTACTTCTGGTAGCCCAGGTCATCGAGCATCGGCTCGTACATGATGTCGATGCCCTTGAACGCCAGATCGGCCACGCTGGCGTCGATCTTGCCGGTCTTGGCCCACCCGTCCATCGTGAAATAGCCGGTCGAGCGCAGTTCCTTCTCGAACGCCTCGAGGAAGCTGGAGCCCGCGTAGAACTTGTGCTTCGGGTTCTTCGCGTAGCGGCGCAGTTGGCGCACTTCCACTTGCAGCGTGTTGATGAGGTTCTTGTTCGAGGCGGTGGACGAGTCGATCGAGATGCTCGCCCGGTTGCGCCACCAGCTATTCGCCGCACGGTCGATGCCGAACGTGGTGCCGGTGGCCGGCGAGGCCAGGATGAACGACTGGATGCCGGGAATGGCCTTGGCGTCCTGCGTGCCGTCGCGCCAGAACATCTCGTGGAGCGAGCGGTAGGAACCTTCCATCAGGTCCTCCACCTTGTCCTCCAGGATGTTGTTCAGTTGCACGACTTCGGCTTCGCTGACGCTGGAGCCCGAGAAGTTGTCATCGTCCACAACGACGATGCCGTTCTTCTTGAGTTCCGAGTAGGTCACGCTGATACCGGCCGAGGTTTCGTACCACTTGGCCTGCATGCGCTTGACGTTCACAGGGTTCACGTACTCCTGCTCGTCATCGTGCTCGTAGCCGCGCTGCGCGGACGTGTACAGACCCTTCACGGCTTCGGTGATGTACTCCTTGCCGCCCGGAAAGGCCTTCTTGCTGGCGACCAGATCCGCATAGAGCGGACGCGCCTGGATGATCTGCGAGGTGATCGTGCCGCGCAGGTGATAGTCGAGAGTGGTGTTCGCCAGATTGGCGAGTTCGGAAGCACTGAATGCCATGATGGTTCTCCAAGAGAGGTAGGCGGTTTCCCGCATCGCTCGGAGGCCATCCCGAATCAGCCTGCGCACATACGATCACGCGCCGATGGATTGCGAGCCCATCATTGCGACCGGAGGCCATCCCGGAACATCAGCCGATAACGCGCCTTCCCGAACGCTCGATCTGCAAGCGCATCGCCTCCAGCGAGTTCGCCGGCTTCGCCACATTGGTCGAAGCGGCTGTCTCGGTAATCGGGGCGTTCGCCTGACGGCGCGGAGTCATCAGCGCCACCCGGTCGTTCACCATCTTCACCGCCTTCTTGTACTGATCCACCGCCGCTTGTGCGTTGGTCGGCACGCCTTCGTCCACCCACAGGGACTTCACCTGTTCGGCGATCCAGGCTTTCTTCTTCGGGTAATCCACGTCGCCGCGCATCACTTCCGCTTCGGCGGCGTTCACCGCGTTCTTCACTTCCATCTGCAAACGCTGCGTTTCCGCCTGCTGCGCCTGCTCCTGCGAATGCCGCTGTACCTGCTCGGTGCGCTCGGACAGATGTTGCGTCTGCCGGCGCAACCGGGCCAATTCCTGCGCGTGGCTCTCAGTCACTTCGCCCGAGTCCACCGCCGACGCCAGATCGTCCGGCAGCACCGCTCCAGCCCGTCTCTGGAGTTCCTGGTAGATCGGCGTGACCATCTCCAGCGCCTTGAACGGGTCCGCTTTCATCAGGGCCGATATCTGCAAGCCCTGCGTCACTTCATCCTGCGTCAGCCCGGTGTTGCGCACCCACCCGGCAAACTCGTCAAACTGTTGAGCCCGCTGGCGCAACGGCTCGATCTGTGTGGCCTGCTCCTTGAGCGTTGCCACTTCCTTGCGCAGATTCCGCCGCTCGGTCGAGAGCGTGCGGATCTTCGTTTCGGCGTCCTTGCCCTTGAACGCCTGCTTTTCTTCCGCCGTCTCGCCGGGCGTGTCGTCCTCGGCATCGTCGGCCTTCTTCTCCTCGGCCTTGGCTTCCGGCTTCGCTTCCTCGGCCTTCGGCTGGCGCAGTTCCGCCAGGCGCTTGGTCAAGGCTTCCAGTGACGATTTAGGCTCGTTCCCGGCGCCCTCGGCCTTTTCGACAGGAGGGGAAGATGCGGCCGGCGCTTCTGCCTTCCCAGGCGATGCGCTATCGGGCGCCGGGGCGTCTGCCTGCACCGGGAGTTGCTCGGTCGTGCTGAGTTCTTCTGCCATGTGGTGTATGGTTTATGAGCCGTGTACCAGTCTATCCAGAAATTCCCGGCGTTGCAGACTGGTCGATGCCCTGTTGCACCGCGCCGATGCCCATCTGCTCCTGACCCTGCGAGTTCGCCTGCGGTTGCGCCGGTCCGGTCGGCCCACCCTGTTGCGCCGGATCGGTTGCCGCGTTGCCGGTCGAGGGCTGCATCAGCCGGGCCATTGCGATGATCGGCATGGCCCCCGAAAGCATGGCTTCGTCCTCGTCCACCGTGTCGTCCATCTCGCGCACGATCTGCCCGGCCAGCCACTTCGGCGAGATTTCCCCGGTCTGGAGCGCGAACGGCATCAGGCGTTCCATGTTGGCGATCTTGAGCGACTTGTTCGGGCGCCCGGTCGATCCCGCCTTGATGTCGAGGTAAACCTCGGAGGCGATTTCCTCGCGCGAGAGTTCCGGCCACATGGCGCCCTCGCCCACCAGTTTCTTGACCGTCTCGGCCTGCATCTCCAGCAGGCATACCTGCCCGGTGGCACGAACAACGTCGGTCAGCCAATCGTCCAGGTCGTCAATGTTCGACTGAATGCCCGAAACGCGCCCGGCTTCCGCGATGGTCGATTCCGTCGCCGTGTTGCCGCCCGTCCCGCCGAAGTTCGCTTCCTGCGTCTGCCGCTGCCGCTGGATGTCCGCGAAGAACGCCTGATCGTCGTAGATCGCCGGGTCCACCGCCATCACCGGCTTGGCTTGAATCACGGTCTTGATGTCGGTGCCGGGC
>JACCDU010576039.1_pt1 | contig 49075 bp, 66 predicted proteins | sample 7446081 | NCBI WGS metagenome assembly JACCDU01 (sample SAMN15323447, study PRJNA562643) | freshwater metagenome | isolation source: river surface water | place: USA:Blue River Watershed | collected 2017-08-17 | reverse complement strand
TAGTTATCGTATACTGCCCCAACATGGCTGTTGGACTCCCAGACCGACATGACGGATTAATCCCTCTCGCCCATTGTTACATGGGATGGTTGACCGCTATACACCTGCCCATCGTGTCTGGTTTACCCCAAAGACAGGTTCGTTGCCTGTCTTATCGGACACCTAAGATGCTTGCATTACAAATATTTCCTTAACCTTCAGCAAAGATTCGAGCTGTAATTTGTTAAGCCTGTTCCTCTTGGCGACCTTATTAATAGATTCCATATTTGTGATACTCTCTATTACGGTATCCCTAACTTTTTGCTCGATTCCAGCAGAATCCATCTTGGCTAAACATTCTGCCACATAATCCTGTAACTCCAGATTTTCTATAAATGAATCCTTTATGGCAAATTGATCGTTGTGTATGGTGGTCGAGTATTTCTCAACTCCGACCAAAGACTTACTCTTGCAAGCCTTACACTCCTTATTTCTTCTGTCGTATGTCATTGTATTTCCGCACTCGTTACATTTAAGCATAAGCATTTGAGATGAAATCTTCCTATAGTAATCTATTGTCGCAAAATAACCCCTATTGCAAGCAAAAGAGATGGGATCGCCAACATCCAATTTTGCTCTATATAGTGCATTCCAGCTTGATTCTAAAAACACGGATTCTATGTCACCACCGTCATACAGATAGTTGGTGTGCTTGTGGTGTCTAAATCTGCTCTTTAATTCATTTAACATGATCCTTTGCTCTGTGATTGTTGCCTTATTTTGCTGTATTTTAGACAATATGTCTTTTATGTTGCTTTCCATTGCGTGTCTCCTTAGTTATTGTGTTACCAAAATTGGTTAATACTGCTACTACTGCTTTGGTTAAATCTCCGTTGGTGGCAATAGCACCGACCAAAAAATCTAGCTTTTGATCTGGTGTATCACCGCCACAAAATGAACCAATTATGGACGAAATCTCTGTGTGATTCAAGATTTCATCATCAGATATTGGTGCCGATGGCATATGTCTATTCGAAGTCATACGCACCAGCTATGTCATTTAACTCTGGAATGTTTTGTAGGATTATGTCTGACGAAAGTTCTACGCTGTCAACATCGATGGTTAATCTACCATTTTTAATCGAAGCAAAAGTCTTAAAGAAATCTCGGTATTGGTCGAGTAGATTTGATTCTAATTCTTGGTTTGCGTTTTGTGCCATTTGCAGTCTCCTGTGCGATGTGCTTTATGACCATGTTAGCACACCCCATTTCTTCTGTCAAGCACGTTTTATGCGTTTTTACTACTAGATCGGTTTAATTTTTAGATACAGTCTTAATAAGTAGAAACCCAACATGACAGCACAAGCGACATAAAAAAACCTTTTTATCCATCTCCATGGTGTTATTTCGCTAATCAGATCGGCTATTTCTTTTTCCAATTTTATCTTATCTGCTTTTAATGCTTCGATGTCTTTAGACGCACCAATAAACGAATCATATGCATCTTTTGAATATGCACTACAATCACTCAACGTCTGCAATACTCTATTTTTTAGGTCTAATGTGACCTCTTTTGATGTTTGTAATTCCTGTATTACGCCATCCGTTTTTGGTGGCAATCCCAAATAAGCTCTTGGTGGCGTATTACACGATATAAGTAATACAATCAGTAATACTACTCTATCCATAACATTCTAAATCCACCGTGTGTGTTGCCAGACACCAATCTAGAAGATTTCTCCATGGCTACATTTAATCCAATATATGGATATAACTGTGATGCACCACTTCCCTTGCCTATTTTGTCATACCTACCTTTGTCAAAAGAAAACTTGCCATACGGATCATGCACTATCCAGCATTTGCTGTCGTCGTCATACCCAATTATCACTATATAATGACCATGACTGGTCAACATCGTTGCCACCATCACTGGACTGCCAATTCCAAGAGCGTATTTCACATCTTTTTCTGTGCCACCGTATGGCTTTATTTGTGTCTTTTTGTTGACGTGATACCCTCTAAGATATTTGTCTATCTCATTTGGATAGTTGGTTAATATGGCACTTTTTCTTGGTGCTTTTTTTGTCTTATCCGTTAAATACACTTTATCAAATTCATATAAAAAACTCTGCAGAAACACATCAGATTCAGCACTCTGTATGAAACGTGACATCACCATGCATGCACTGGACAACCCACACTGTGATGCAGGATTTAAATTATCGAAAGATTCATTATCTAATTGATCGTTATGCTTGATTTGAATTTGGAATCTGTTGTTCACTTGGAATCTCCGTATAGAAATTAGTAATAAATTTCCCAATGCTTCCAAATGCAATACATGCCAGAGCAAGCCATCTTTCTTCCATTATTACGGAATACCCCGTAAGAAATTGTGATGCACCTAGCATAGCATCACCCAATTTTCTGATGTTGACTGGTGTAGGCTTGTAATACCCGTTTATATCAAATATTACCACTCGTTTTTTCATTTTCCACCTACTTTTTGTAGTATTACTTTGATGTCACGCTGTATCTCTTTTTGATCTGACAGGAATTCCTCCTGTCTTTTTTCAATTCGTTCTATGGTGTGTTGGTATTCGTTTTGTCTAGCTTCTATCTTGGTAATTCTTATGTCGGCATCTTTTATACTAGTGTGATACGCAAAAGTAAAACTTATTACAAACGATATGATTAGTATTACATCTTTTAATTCAAGCTTTAATTTTGAGAAATCCATGTTTATTTGTAGATTACCTCTGGCTTTGGTGGGAAGGCTGGATTTTCAACAGGATTCTGAATTAGACCAAAAAGGACGGTTCTATAGTCTATTACTTCTTGAAGATTTTTGACCATTACGGATCTATCTGGTAATACAACATAATCAACCTGTGCTATCAAATATTCAGCTTGTTTTTTACATTGCATTTTCTGAAATTCAGATTTAAGTGCAGGATCTTCTACCCAAGCATTTTTTGTATTATCAAAAACTACATAGGGCAAATCGGATGTTGGTCGTATGTCAGTATATAACGTAAAATCTGGTAATTCTCCTTTGTCATATGTCTTTTCAGACTTGTCTTGTTTTGAATAATACGTAATACCACTATAATTAGGTTCCAAAAACCAAACATTGCCATCAAATCTAGCTATCTTGTGTAGTTCTTGCTCTGGTGGCTTTATGGTTGTCGCACCAGCTGGAATTGCATATCTGTCTGCGACCAATGGATCTTTTTGACACTCCACCACTCCAATGTAATACCCAAATACGTCTGTCTGATATGCTGTCATAGTTCCTCTTAAAATTTAATATAAAAATTAAACGCTTGTGATTTAGGTCGTGTCTCTAGACCTGTCCTTGGGGTTCCGTTTGCTGTGTCGGCTATTGGGGTATCGGTTCTATTAGATCCTGCAAATGATTGCTGTCTTGCGGCAGTGCTAAAAGCAGGAGTTCCAGCACCGTAATCTGCTCTATTATCTTCCGATCTATGCCAATGCCCCTGAAATTGGTCATCAGATTTTTCTCCCAATGTCAGCGATACAGATGATATATACCCAGCACTTGTTCCAGCACCCCTTGGAACTACACCTCTTAGATCTGGTATGTTGAATGTGGTACTTCCATCGCCATTGCCATACAATAATGAAATCGCCGTATGTGTCCCAGATTGACTACCAGACGTATTTACCCGACCTGTAGTACTGCCACTATATACACCAGCCATCGCATTCGCCAATGTATCATATAGATGAAATGTATTTGCATCTATGCGTCTAATAAAATATGGAGTACCTGCCGTAATACCAGTTGGCAGTGCACCCGTTGTGCTAAACTGGATGGATTGCCCTGTCGCCAGACCGTGAGCATTCCAAGTGACGACACATGGAGTTGCAATTGTCACAGTTGCAGTGGCAGTTCTTGATGGCATACGAGAAAACAAACTAGAATATGTAGAGCGTGAATATGTCGCACCGTCACACAACAAAAAACCAGATGGAGTTGAATTTAATATTGAAGAATACACGAACCCAACTGGTATCACATCAAAAGAAAGCCTTTCAGCAAGTGTTCTTAACCTTTTAAAAGCTTGTCCAACCGTTATCTCGGTGTTAAATCCAGAAGCTAAAGTTAATGATGTGTCTGTTGCTATTGCGATCACTTCTTTAAAATCGTCAGCCGTTCCAGCGATAAAGTCACCGACACCCAATTGAGTCAAAAAAGCAGTGCCAGATCCAGTAATTGTAGTCCCAGAAGACGTAATAGTACCAGTCAATGTTACGTCTGCACCATGGAATTTATCGGCCAATTTTCTTCTGCCAGTCTCTCCAAGTAATCTGGACATCCCAGAAACCCAACGCACCAATTTGCCCAATGTCTCATTTGATCCCAATTGAGTAGCAGAGAGGTTGTCGCCTTCGTTATCAAAGTTCGAAGTTACGGGCATGTTATCTTGGATTATTTCTGATTTCTGAATTTGAGAGCGTGATGTAAATGGCATATATACCTACAATATAAATTTTACTTCAAATACGGTGGATGGATCTGAATCTACACCTATTAAATCAATGCCACCAACACTAGATAAACCAATTTTAAAATACGCCGAATCCACTATGGTAGTGGTGCCACAATAGATATTAAAATATATGGTGGCAAGTGGTCTTAATCGATCAATCAATTCCTCAATTTGTATGGCGGTTGGAGATACATCTAAATCAATAAATATCTCACCGCTTAATTTATCCAATACTACGCCCGATGCAAAAGAAACAAATCCAAGCTTTGATGGACTTCCTATTATTGATTGCCCAACCACAAAACTACCATAATACTGCAATCCACGATATATGCTACTATTGCCACCCAACAACCCATCTATTATCGGTTTCCACACACCATCAAAGTTGTTTACCCTCTGGTGTAAAAATGTGGCATTCATCAATTTTGCTTTTGCGTCTCTAGCGGTGTCATATTCACTTTTATACACCCCAAACATGTATGACACTTCGTCTAGTATTGGCGTTTCACCTGAATCATATAAGACTCTAAGACCTTTAATTTTGCCAAGATAAAAATTGTACAAATTTGTAATTAATGTCGATACATTTGACCATAGTCTGCCGAATTGCAACAGTGGTGTTGGTATAACATTTTGTATTTTTATCATATTTGAGTAATGGTAATTGTCGATGGTTTTATTAATGCACCTGAAGAAACGACAATTTCCGATGCTGGATTGGTAAATTTTATATAATCCACCCCATATACATTAGCACATGCTATGGCAAGATCTTCGATCAAAAGATTCCTGCCTACTATCTGATATTCACCATTTATTAATATCCGTTCGATCTGTGCACCATCTTCGAGAACATTAAAAGTAGCACCTATAATCGCACTGTATAATGTATTGATTTGTGATATCACAGAAGAAACGCCATTTGAATCATATGTCTGATAGATCGATTTGCCAATTTCTGATATTCTATACACTATAGCAAATTTAACATACGCTATTACTTTTGATGCATTGTATCCAGATAACACCTTTAATAAGGCAGTAACATTGGTAGTTATATAGGTTGGATCAATAACCGCAACTTTGACCTCTTCTAAAAGTGAAGCTTTTGTGAGAGCGACAGTAACGGCATCCTTAACAGTGGTTGAAGGCAGACCACCCCCAACTGGTAATACACACACATCGACCGACAACAACCCAGTCTTAATTATCTGCACATCTAATACACCATCAATACCCAATGCAATACTTCTTCCAGAAGATTCATTTGTAAATTGACCCGACACAGCCCTTAACGACAATGGTGCTAATTCTATGGCATTTGATATTGATTCCTCGTTTATCCCACCTGTAGAATCTGATGCATTGTTTATCGATACAACATTTGCATTTGCACCTATGTATTGCGTTATCGTATTGGCAAAAGTTCCAGAATCAACACCCCCACCAGTAGCGTAAGACACCGCAACATTTTGTCCAGCAGATGCCTTATACCCATATTGCAACGATGTCTGTGCGTCTATGCCACCAAATTTTATGTATGACGACCCATCCGATCTGTAATACAATTTATAATGTTTATCTGTATTCGAAGATTTTCCAAAAGATGACACTCTGGTGTACAGATCAACACCTATTTGCACAACCAATGTCTCACGCAATACATCAGAATCTGGCAGATCTACCATCTGCCAATCAGACCCATCGGTGACCCCGATTACCTGTGACGGCACTGTTGTCTGTTGATACACCAATATACTGCTAACTGTAGTACCAATCGAAAATGTTAGGCTATTCCTAGCTTCAAATCTTAAAGGTGGTTTTGATGTAGTGCCTGCAGTTGATCCAACTATGTCACTTGCGTTTATTGTGTATGACGAACTTGCAGTAGCAGATGCCTTAATCGTAACGGTTAACAATACTTGTGATGTTTGCTTCCATCGAAGATCATACCCTATTAATGCCAATGTATCTTGTAATATGGTTCTATCATATGCAGTTCTTAGCAACAAAGCATTTGCAACCGCATTTATGGTATTATTCAACACATCAAAGACACCAGCAATTAGACGCTTCCATCTGGTCGGTTGTTCCTTTAAATCTGGATCTGACTCGATTTGTGATACAACACCACTATAATCTCTTGTAGAATAGTTTACTACTTGCTTGGCACTCATATTATAACAGATTCCTTGGTTTCCATATCCACATCTTTTAGTGGTACATATTGAAATATTACAGACATCTCACCATTTAATTTATTTGATTGGTCAAATTCCAGACTATCTGGTATCATATATATTCTTCGTTCTACAGAAGATGTCAGATCGCTGTTGTATCTCTGTAAAGATTTTATAGTTGACACTTGCAATTTAATCAATTGTGTCACAGTATTCGGTCTAGACTCCTGCTTTTTCAAATCAGATCCGAATTCCCTGTAATACGGGACACTACCCATTGGTGTAAGCATTGTCAAAAACACTTCAGATTTTATTTCTGCATCAACATCGTTGCCGTATTTTGATGTCTTGGTAAGATCGAATAACTCTTCTAGTGTGTCCATATCAATTAAATAAACCTATAAAGGAGGAGAAGTTGGTGCACCAATTGAAATTACTGTGTGTGTATGTGTATCCCAAGGCTTGCCGTTTAAATTAATAATAGAAGAGTCTATGTCTATTTTGCTACTGCTTAACTCTATGGTAGAACTACCAACACCAATTGTGATTTTGTTTGATGTTACCTTAATACTACTATCAGAAAAATCAATCACCAATTCATCTGCAGAAGAGTCATATTTTATACTAATATCGCCATTTTCATATATTACATCATCTGTCTTACTACCAGTGGCATCAACGGCATCAACATAAGTCCATCTTGGCGTGTCTGCAGTGCCATCTCTAAAATAGAATTCTATTGTATCACCGACCTCTGGATTTATAGCATTTTTTAATCTATTCGCTGGCAAAGCAACAACCCACGTTGTAGGATCATCACTGTATGTACCATATTCAAGAGAATGTATTTGTATCTCGCCATCATCAGATACCGATTTAACTTCGCCAACGTACCTTCTTAGGTATTTAAGATATGGCGATATGATCTTAGTGACTACCGATATTATGTCATTTGGTAAAAATCCGTCAGCCATTATCTAGAACAAGTTACCTTCATGGTATATCCATCTGCCGACATGTTGTGCACTATTTGTGTAATACGCCAAGTGGTTTTGTATTCTGGCACTTTATTTGTATATCTGGTCTTAAATCTTGGTGGTATTGACGAAATTTCTGCATCCATGCCTATAACAGCTCTATCACCAACCTGATATAGTGGATTTGCGACAACATCAAAATCTGCAGTCCATCCATAACCTTCTGGTGCAGTTAATTGTGTATCACGTTTGAAATAAATGTCTCTAAGTCCACCAGTCTTTGTAAAATCTTCTGTGTCAGACGCTAACACCTTTGATAGTAGTTGGGTCTGATCGGCAAAATTGCCCTTTTTTAAATCTTCTTTTATTTTAGCTTCATTTAACGTATACACTATTGCGGATTCTTGCCCTGATGGTCTACTAATTAATATAAGCTTGCCATCAGTGCCAATCCTTAATTCTGCAGTTGAACCCAATGGAGTTGAATTGTTTGTATCAAAATTGCCACCTATTATGTTTGAATTTTTGGTGCCATAATCGAAATAGTGATACGCACCTTTCAAACCACGCAATTCTGCCAATTTGTATTCCTTTTCTTTAGCCCAATCTATTACATACACAACGTATTGCTTGAAATTCGGATCGTGCTGGTATACCAATTTTGTATTGTATTTCCCAGCTAGTCTATACAGCATAGCCATGTTGGTCTCATTATTCTGATTAAGTTGATTTTTCTTATCTAATTTGTCATCCATGGCTGGAAAATCGATAGTTAATTTGCCACCAATCTCATCGACCAATGTTTGTATCACTTTCCCAACAGTGCCACTATTGAAAGTTCTCGTCTTACGATCGTTTACTTCCATGGATCCAGCCCTCAAATTAAGAGTAGTATAGACATTTCCATCACGCAATATTGGCGAAGCCGACATCACATGAAATCTCATGTCATCTCTAGAATATTTGCCGCTTATTTCATTTCCAAGGTATGTCCTGTAGTCGTTGTATGTAAAGCCTTTCATTTTTTCTATACCCATGGTCACAGACACCTGAACACCGTATGTACACAATTTGTCATACAGCCCTGTCACATCTTTTAATTGCAACGAACACATCGTGTATTCACGTTCTTTTTCTGTAATACTTAATGACAATGAAAGTTTTTTTAGATCTTTTTCCGTAATGGTAAAACCAGATTTTGATATGTCTATTTTGAAATACGGTCTTACTCCTGCACCAACTAGATCATTAATTGTTATCATAATGGTATCTTTAACTGTCTTATTTTAGACATGTCATACATATATTCAGATATTACAGTAGCATTTGCTTCCATAAGCCTTAAAGATTCCATGGAAGACCCCATCTGCTCGAATGCTATTAAATCCAGATCTTTATTGTCCACTGGAACTGTGTATGACGCTACAACATCTGCAAATTCATGTATTAATCTTACAGATGTCTCCACACCAGACGGATTCACGAACTCGACAGGTAAAATGTTTGACCATTCCAGCATTAATATGGTCTCCCTTTCATTGACAATATTTGTGATACCGAATCCACCAAACCTTTTCTAGCGTTTATTACCCTGACCACCCTTTCAGCTTCGTATAACAACGAATTTTCATCCAATTCCAATTCCATATTGACGATCGAATATTCTGTATGACCAGTCTTAGTCACGAATCTTGTATCATGGCTAAAATCACACCTCTTGACGAAATACTCCTGTGGTAGCAGTGTGTGTGTCCCCCAATGATATATCACTTTTGGGTTTGGATTAAATTGATTAGCACCGAATAGACTCATAAGACTCGGATTGTCATTGTTTCTTAACATCTCAAATGCAGCCATTATGCCTGTATTACCAAATGCACTATTTGGCGTTCTTTTTATGATAGGCAATGAAAATGAGACGGTTCGGTTGCCGTTTCTAGCTGGTGTGATAGGAGTGTAATTCAAGCCCATGACAGTAGATTCAGCGAATATGATGTTTTTTTTATCTTCAACGGTGGTTGGTATGGTAGGGCTTGTAATTAATATGAAATTGGTTTCATTATAAATATACCACGGCAATTTTGCACCACGCAATTTGACCTTTTTTAGATTAAAAGACGACACTAATTAATACCCTGCATCATTGCAACCTTGTTATATTGTTTTTTCAGTGTGTCTTCTTCTTCCATCTTCTTCCGTATCTCAATGGCTACCTGTTTTGCATCTGGATTATGTATTTCGTATTTAATGGTCTTATAATCGTTGTATGTATTGGTGCTTGGCATATTTGTTGATACTGGAACACCAGCTTTTATTGTAACGCCCTTGCCTATTGGTAGTGTATTACCAGTCTGATCTCGCATTTGCGTGCCACTTTCTTTTTTGGTTTGTGTTACAGAGACCTTTGCATCCACTTTAAATCCAGCTTTAGCTAGTAGTTTACCCCACCAAGAATTAAGTAATACATCAAGCTTACGCATTGCATCAATTGTGTAATTGATTATTTTTTTAATACCATCACCAACTTTTCCCAATACTTTGCCAATATTTTCAAATGACGTTGACATATCGGTGTTAAAAAAATCTACCAAACCTTCAAAAAATGCCTTTGTGCTTTTCCACTCGGTAAAGAATTTTTTAGAAGATTCGCTTACCTGATCAAAATTTTGATATAACTTAACGAGTGCATACACCAAACCAACCACGGCAAGCGTAATCCAAGTAATCGGATTCGCCAATAATGCTGTAGTAAAAGCCCACACAGCAGTAGTAGCACTGACCAAAGCACCAAATAATGTAGTGCCTAAAGCAAAAGCCAAAGCACTTACATTGACTGTAAGTAATACAATACTGCCAGCCGCAAGTGCTTGTGTGCTTGCATCAAATTCCTCCAAGGCTTTTTTTGGATCATCAAAAAGAGTGCCAACATATTTGATTACATCTGCAAGCTTATTCCACACTGGAAGTATTACACTATTAAATACAGTCTCGAATTTGTCACCTATAAAATCAACCGCACTCTCTAGTGATACACTCATAAAAGTTATCACAAAAGCCATCTTCAATGTGACAAGATTCAAATAATCAACCAACATCTGAAATGCAGTTCTGGTCTTGCCAAAAATGGTCTCAAACATCCTACCAAACAACCTCGATATAGCACCATACACCGTTTTCACTGCATCCAGTAATACAACAAACACATTTGCCATGATTTTGCCTAATTGAACAAATTGCACCCTATGTTCACGCACCCAATCCATCATAGATCGTAATACTGGTAATACCTGTTGTTGTAATGGATAGACAAGATTATGCGTTATCACCTTTTCCATCTGCATCATGGTCTGTTGTATCGCTGGCATGGTGTTCATCATCATGCTAAAACCTTGATTCATTAAACGTTGTGCGTTTGCCATGGAAAACATACGCCTAGTTAATTCCGTAACACCAGCCAATGCCCTAGCAGCACTAAATATAAACTCTATTCCTACCTGTTCCATGTCTAAAAACTAGATAAGTCGGGTTCTGATGCTTGTCTTCGTTTTTGTATTTCTAATATCTCTAATACAAGTTCGTGATACTCATCAAAAGGCATTTTTAACAAGTCATTCCTTGTATAACCACCATAGGTAACCTCAAATATAGCTAATATCTCGATATTAAAAATCTTTGAATTAAAATCAATATACTGTATTGCATGGGCTACATGATCCCACCATAATACGTTATCTTTGCTTGAAGATTTTTGCCATATTAGCTCTTCGCCTTCGTACCTAGGTTCGAGCGAAGAGCGTAAACGAAAAAACCAGTAAAATCAACAGCAGACTCCCACACTTTACTGCAATTACCGCAACCAAGCTGTATGAATGGGTAATACCCAAATCTCCTTAGCCCCATGGTAATTTTATCAAAAGTTCTGTAATCATCAAATTTTATAAGTTCATACATGTATCTATTTTTTATTGTCTGCCAATCATCTATTGATGGATGCATGAATTCAATACCTGCGATACATGATACATACAGCTTTTTTTGTTGTGCGGATGGTGTTTTTAACGTATAGTCATTCTCTATCGACATTAGATCGGCTATTGTAGGATCTCGGAAAGTAATAGATTGTATAAATGTATCATCACCAAATTGAAGCTTTTCTTCATCTGATAGATTCAATGTGTAATACCCATCTGTATGATATGTCCAAGAATCGCCTATCACTTCTTTGTCATACTTTATTGGTAGGTTGCATATGTCATCTCTGGTGTCTTCGTCTTTTGTTTGCTCATGTATCACTTTCTGACCGCATCTCGGACAAGGATAGACACCTTCCAGCAGAGTCGGCAATTTGTACATTTTTAAGGCTTCGACAACGGCAACCTCGGCAGACACCAAAGGCATTTTGCGTATCATGTCTATGGTTGGTTTTTTGCCGTCTATTTCTTCGATAGAACCCTCTAGCAGTGCCAACATTGCCCCATACACTTTACGTGATTCGGCTTTGTCATACACATGCAATATTGTGTCTGTGTTCGGTTTTTTTATCTCTATTTCCGAACCAAACTCATAACACCTAGGAAGTTTGATTGTTGACATATTTACTCTCTTTTTATATTAAAAATTTCCTTTCATATGAATACGGATACAGTGTAACACTGAACATACCCTTCTGTCTAGAGGCTTCTTCAAACCCCTGATTAGGCATAGTTCCCAATTCACACCCACCAAATAGATCACGCCTGTATGCATTCAATATATCGCCAGATTTATCTGTGTAGTACATTGTTACATCTCTGGCAAAACCACCAGCATTCGCCCAATCTATGAAGTATTTCAACACTATGGTGTCTCTCTTCACCAGATAAGACAGAGTTACTGGCTTTAATTTCTTAACTCCAGACCCTATCAATCTTACATATCCAGACTCTGGAACATCCACTGCATCTTCGTCATATCCCGTCTCACTAACCGAAACCAGACCAGACAACGCAACACCATTAATTAATATTATTCTTGTATCTGTTAAAGCATTTCTTTGCATAGTTTATAACTCCTATAATGGTATTGTCACACCAACCCCAATCGCTAAAGATTCTGTGAGTGCTGGTGGGAAAAATCTAACAAAAATGTTGGCTTCGCCTATTGCGATCTGCGATGGAACGTTGTTAAACTGATCTGCCTGTACTATGAATACATCCTCAAATGTAGACATACTGCCATCTTCTTTTACAAAATCTCCAAAAGCACCATCCGTGTCTATTCCAAAAGGGAATGACCCATCATACAATCGTTTCCCAAAATCGGCTATTGCTTGACCATATTCTTTAATTGCACCCAATCTATTTGGTCTGTTTTCCGCTCTGTATAGTGATTCTACAGCAGATATTTTTATGAAATTCTGCATTACAAGATAATGACCAAATAAAGCACCAACATTGGTTGACAAAGTTCTATAAGATCTCACTATAAGACCACGACCATCCAACTGTTGGACAAGATTCACTCCAGCCTCCAGTATTTCAGTTCTATCATCTTCGGTGAAGTCATCTTCTGTGGCATCTGGTGTTGACACGAACCCAGCTAAAGGAACATCGTCACCAGCACCCACTCTATGAATGCCAAGTGTATATATTGCTCTGATCCACGCACCAACTATCGCACCAACTATTGGTATATCCAATGTAGGATTTGATCCAACTCCGATCGGATCATTGACAGCCCTAAAAGAAGAAAACAACAAAGACTGAACCTGATCTGACCTTTGGTATTGTTGCCCTGCGGATATTAATTGGGCTTTTGTCTGTTGTTTTGGTGTGACTGATACCCATATTGGGCTATCTAATCTGGAAGCACAATAAGCCTCGCCATTGATATTGACCCCAGACAACACGGAATCGGTGTTAAAGATCCATCTGACAGAGGAATCATCAAAAGCACTGGTTATATTCCAATCGCTAGCTGAAGATGGCGAAGTACCATCCGAACCACCAGATAAGAATACAGGAGTAGATATGTCTGCTGGATATTTAATGTCTAATGTGGCAGTCGATACGCCCAATGTTAATTTGATGTATGGATGATTGGCAAAAGCATTAACTATGTAGTATTCTGTGTTTTCGGGTTCTAAAGATAGCCATATGCTATTTTCTGGAAGTGACAGCTTGGAGACGACACCTCTAGAATTTTTGCGATAGCATGTTAACTTGAAACCCCTATCTTCTACGACCACATTTGTGGCGACGCTAGATGATAATGAAGCTATGGTTACTTGCTTTGCACCTTCATTTAAAGCAGTCACCTTTCTGTATTGCACGGTTGCACTGTTTATCTTTAATACACTGCCCACTCTTATGCCAGCTACGCTAGCCAATGTTAATGTGGTATCACCGCTTGATGCACCTGCTGGACAGGTTGTTGAAAATCTAGTGCCATTGGTTAAAGTAAAACCAGTGCTATTCCCATCTGCGGATTTATCATTTATACCAGTATATGCAGCCAATAAATTAAACGCCACTGCAGGAGACCCAGCTTGATCGTTTACTGCATATGTAGCTTGAACGGCATCATTGGCGACATACGGCTTTATGATCACCCTAGCACCTTGACCCTTTAAATTAGCAAAAAGACTGTCTAACACATATCTTCCGTAATACCCAGATTTATAACCACCAACCTTTGTTTCAAGTTCATTGGACTGATTAACCTGTATTTTGCTAACTAGACCCCTAGCAAACCTGCCAATGACACCAACGGTACTAAAATCTGCTGGTGATACAACATTGCCCACTTGTGGTGGTAAGTTATAACCAAATACACCCCTTCTTCTCATTATATCAGCACTCCTTTAATGATCAATCCTTTTACTTTGTCGGTATTAATTTCGTCACTTGAAAAATCACGTGATTCATATGGTAGTATTACAATAGACTCGTTTTGACTTAATTCGATTTCTATTTTGTCCTTGGTGGCGTTATACATTTTTATACATTCATCAGACTTACTGATTTCTGTATTTCTAGGTCTATTGGTTGTGTTTCCCGATGCCATATTTCCTCTGCACACTCAACTATACATTCTATCTGTATCTTAGATAAAATCTCGGTAGCATCTCCATACTCAATCCATTCTATCTTTTCTGCTTTTAATTCATGTTTCCTATTATTAATCCATATGATCGTCTGCTTATTAAATGCTTTTTTAAGAATGGTTAATAAATATTCATTAATATCTGCTACTCTTGATCCAGCAGACACCACTATGCTGTATTTCCACGATGTTCCGTATGACATGCTTCTTATGGTGCCGTCTGTATTCCAAGAGTCTAAAGTGTACGAATACGCCTCTTCATCTTGTACTACCTCAACACCAAAGCCCTTTGAGATGCCTATGAATGGTATAAAAGCGTCATCCTCGTCAGGTTCTATCGCTGTTGACATGTATAAATACACTGGTTCATTGACATAATTGTTGCGTATTGCGACACCATCACCATAGCCCAAGAACGAAATGACATCTTTGCTGACATCGGATGCTATCTGGTGTATTTCATTTCCTATTTCTATGACCATAAGCTTGTCTGCATATTTCAGATTGTTTACCGTAATCTTTCTATCGCCAATACTACAAGTGGTAGTTCCAATCTGTATTTTAGATGTCGAGTCTATCGATACCTGTATCATCTCTGAAATAGAATTGTATATGTCATACGGCATTGTATCAACGTAAGCCAATATTTGTGATACCATTATGGTTAATGCAGAGATAAATCTAAATTCAATCTTTGTTATGGTAGTCAATCCTAGAGCAAAGACTCTTGGAGTCAAAGCCATATCAACATTGACATAAAATTCTTCGTATTGCACACCATTATAAAATCTGACTTTAAGCCGAAAATCGCTAGCCCGAAATATTAATTCAGTGGTATTGCCCACTAGCGGTATCGACACGGTTTGAAGACCATCTATGCTTATTGGTGTATTAAACGTCTTGGAGACAACGGCACCAGCCTGTGCTTGAAACGACACTTGACTTGATCTGAAATTGACAGCATATTCAGACCAATTAGTGGTTGTAATACTACATACCCCACTGGTAGTTGTCCACCCTATATGCGATGTCATACTGTCTAGTATTAAATTCATGATTCAGCCATTGCCTCTTTAGCCCTTTTTTCCCAAGCCTCTGTATCACTTTTTATATTGGTTTTTGCATTTGTGATAAGGCTTTTTACTGCATCAGCCAATTGTTTGTTGGCTTCATCTTTATTTTTGCTTTTTAGATATCGTATGTATCCCTTCTTCATTGGGAATCTAGGCTTAATAAGTATAAACTTTTTATCTTTTCTTAATGTGATACCAAACACCGCACGCCAGAAATTACGCATTTTTTCTGTCACTGGTACTACGGCACCTTTTTCATGTATTGTCCATATTAACGATTGCTTTTTGCCAGAATAATGGTTGCCATATGGTATCAATCTGTATCTCTTTTGCACCTTTATGACTTTTAATCCATTGATCATGCTCTTTTTTTCGTTGTCACCCTTAAACATTAGTGGTGTTCTAACTCTAGTTGACATCATCTTTTTCTTTATGATATGTGTTACATCCAAAAGCTTATCAACCAAATTTGCTTTGCTTATGCCTTCCATTATTACTTCTCTACAAGCAACAGCGTGATACTTTGCAGACGCAATGCCTACCTTATCAAGCAATTTTGGCATTGCCGATAATCTTTGTGCAAATGAATGTACACTGGTAGGATTTGCCATGTATTACTTAATTACACCCCATATGGTGACCACAAAATCAGACCCAGAACCATTTGTATTACCATAAATCTGGATACCTTTGCCAACGGCACCACCAGAACCCAATGCAAAAGCATTTTCGATCGTGACATGGTTTGCACCAACATAAAACACCTCATTCCCGTTTAGATGCACTGCATCAAATGTAATGAACTTATTTGGTGATACATTCGTGTCAGATACATACACATCAGTGGTTGTCACCCAATTTGTAGCACCATTAACTTTGGCTATAAATCCCTGCACATACGCTTTTTTGCCTGCTGGTATTACAGATTCTGGCAATAGTATTACAGGTGTTGAAGCATTGGCAGATTGCAAGGTGCCAGTGACCATGAACTGTGATTCAGTCACCAGATCGTTGATTAATTCTAGATTTCTAACTCTTTTGCCGATGGTAGCCAATTGATTGGCTTGTGATGAATCATCCACAAGTTGTGCTTCTTCTGGTGTTAAGACTGCCATATTAACTCCTTTTTAGACCCAGCACGACATACAGATATGTACTAGCAAATTGGCTGGTCTTACGTCTATCTTTTATTTTGTATTCCACATCGTTAATTATGACTGTAGTTTTTATTGTATCAAAATCTTCGAATATATACCCTTTTTCTGTTATCTGCAAAGTCGATAGATATATAGTTGCATCTATCTGTTCTGTCATACCAAGACCTATTAATTGCTTGCTGGATGGAGAATAATCAATCGGATACGCATGTAATACAACAGGTGTCTTATTCCTATCTATTATTGACCCGTATTTATCACGTAATATTTCGCTATTTTCGCCTATTTCAGGCTCGCCACCAATTGTAGGAAGCGTACGCATCCCATGAAATTCGACAAGTGTTCCGTATTGCAGTATTACTTTTTTGGTATCAAGTAATGCCAACTGTATTTCAAAATTTATACCGACATTTCCACAACTCATTAACCCATTACTCCAGTCGTGTATCGCCTAATTATCATCAAAGCTTCTGCTACCAGCCTTCGTCTTATGTTGGTGTACATGCCCAATTCACCCCAAGATCTAGACCAAGATTGAACCGACAAAGAACCACCACCACCAGTCTGATCTGCTATCATAGCTAGGATTTTCTCTGCAGTCATTAGTATTACAGCTTCTTTCATATCCACTGGCATATCGCCATAACCAGCAGTGTATTTCACTTTTATATTTTTTGTCCCACGTGGAAATACATCCGTGGTTGGCAGGTATGTTCTATCCATACCAATACGCCATTTCACTATGCCTTCAGATTGTATAAGATCGAAATTTTGTATATTGTAATACACTTCATTAAAAGTAGCACCTATTAACTCGACACTTATTAATTGTATCACTGGAACGTGATTTAGAACCATGGTACTGGTTCCATTGCCACTTTTATACTCGGTAAATTCTTGAACTGAATCAAATGTATAACCAGTTACACTGGTAATATATGGTATCACCGAATTGGATATTCTATTGGCTATCCATGCATCGTTGACACCATCATCTGTGGATTGTAACCCACAAAAACCAGAGAGGTATTCCCGAACGTCTTGTGGTGTTACGAATGGCATTTATTTGTATTGCACCGTTACTTCTATATATCCAGCATCAGCCAATGCCTTTGCTTGTTTTGGATCTGACACTTTTATCAGACCATCCTCACATTTTACTACCTCTGATGTCATACTATCAATCTTTAATGCTATCTCGCCACTGTATGACTCACCATATAATACTCTGTCTGTATGCTGATATACCCAATATTCAACTTCTTTGTTAGCCACTGCCTCTTTTGACAATTCACTTTTGATACTCTGTGATATCTCTGGAGAGTGAATTAATTCGAAATGCTTTGCAAGCATCCTTTTTTTGAGAAGCATTTGCTCGCTGTGGTCTGATGGTATTTGTAATCTAACTTTGCGATCAATGAAATGCAAAGGTATCTCGCCATGTTCATCAGCTAGACCAGAAAAACACTCTGTGTCTGGTGCGGATGCCAGATAAAACACATATTCATTGTCACCAAAGCCATCTTGCGATACATTATCTACAACATCTAAGGCAGACTTATCGTCTGCCCCATCATTTTCAATTTCAGCATCCACTCTTTTTTTGTTAAGCTTAGCCATTATTCAACTCTTAATCCACGCACTGCCATCGATGTTAGACCAAAAGAAGGAACCATTGCACCGTAAGTCTTAATCAAAAATGGAAGGTCGTCATCTGTCTTAGCTAATTCTTCAACAGTTACCAGACCATTAAATTTAGATCCGCCAGTGTTTGTGAAAGCGAACTTTCCAAGACCCTGATATTTGTCTAGATCCCAAAGATATATTGACTCGGATGGTATTCCACCTGTAGGAATTAAAGGAACATCGTTTGACATCTCGCCGACCACTTCGGATCCTGCAGTTAAAGGATTGGAAGTAAACACGATAGATGTTCTATCTCCATTGATAGTACCAACTCCATCATAAGTGAAAGCAGAAACAATTCTCTTAAGAGTCAAAGATCCAGAAGCACTACCACCATATATTCTATACTGTAAAGCATCAGCTTCTGCTGTCCAAGATAGTGTGACAGTAGATGTTGATCCAGATGTGGTTTGACTGATTTCAGCACAAGCATTTTGCTCGCCAAAATATGTCACTTTTGATACTCTAAAGTAATATGTGCTTGCCGCAATAGTACCACCAGTTGTAGCAGTGCTAGGTGTTACTACGCCCATGGTGTCTTGTGGTCTTGTGAAAGTAGATTCTATGATTGGGATATTTCTGTATGCATTCAATCTCCACCCACCAGCTATTTCAACCTCGGTAAGACCACCACCAGTTAAACCCTGATTTAATCTAACGTTGGTTAACAAAGAAGACACCTTGGAAAGCATCTCTGGTGACATCACAAAAGCTTTTTTGTGTGGTGCACCCTGTTTTCTTGTGTTTTTGTCAATTAGGTCATCTAGGAATTTAAGACTTGTAGGAACTACCCCACCAACAGTTTTGTTAAATCTATTGTATGACGTGTTGATGTATCTGTCTAATCCACCAAATTCGTATGGGTTTGCCAATTCATTACCATAATATATGTAAAAAGCCAAATCCAAAGCATGCGAATAAAGATGATTTTCCATTTCGACAGCCGCCGCATCAATATACTTCTGTGAAGAATCTTTCAAGAAATTGGTCACTGCACCCTTTCTTCTGATCACCTTCATTGTCACGGAATCCCTGATGTATTGTGCATTTCTGGTAGGTGTCACTGCACCTTCACCCATCGCACCACCAGCCTTTGGCAAGGCATTTAATCGGTTGAATTCATGCAACTTTTGATTGTCGAATTCGGGTTCGATTATAGCCATCTCTGGCATAAGATATGTGAGAGTGTTTGTGATTACCTTCTCTAGTTTCTGTGGGATTAAAGCTTCACCCACACCAGATGCGGACGATAAAGCCTTTTTGATTAGGTTATTACCGCTAGCCGCAAATTTATTGTATTGATTTATAATATCCACTGATATTCTCCTAAAAAATTAAACTAAAATCTTCCACTTTTGATAGAACTATTAAACATAGATGGTATTGCTTCCCCAAGAGATTTACGCACTTGTGCACGTTGCTCTGATATTGAATTACCACCAACTACTCTCGCACCAACTGATTTGGTTACCATATTATTGATTTGAGATGGATGCCCTACATTGTTTGGAGACACTAAGACAGGCTTTGTCAATGACTTTTTGACTTGCTGTGCTACACCAACACCATCAAGCATATAAGTCATAGCCTTGTCGATCTCGTTTTGTCTTGCATTTAACGATTTGACCACTTTGGTCAATTCCAACACTGCATCAGACAGCATGACAACACTATTGCCTGCAGACTTTGCAACTGTTCTTGATTGGGATTTCTTTAACATAGAATTTAATACGGATTTTAATACCTGTATATTTTCTTCTGTTAATTCGGTGTTGGCATCTTCAGCTTTGCTTTCTGCGTCGTCATCACCAAGCACCCCCGAATCACCAACATTGTCTGCTTTCATAACGTTGTCGTCTTCGTTATCCATCATGTCGTTGTTTTCATCTTCCATTTGATCTTCCATTTCATCTTCTGGAGAATTTTCATTTTCTGTGTTCATAGAATTTCCTTCTTCTTTCATAGCTATATTTATGTCATCTTCATCTTTCATTGGATCTAGAGCCATCATCGCTTGATCTGGAGAGTCTTGTGATACAGCCTGTGCACCAGCATCTAGCTGACCCAACTGGTCTAATAAAGATTTCACATTTTGCAACAAAGCCGATTCGTCAGGGCTTAACATATTCGCTTTCCTCACATTCTTTTGACTCAACATTTTGCTTAAGACCCCATATTTGATTTTGAGTTCATCTACTATGGATTTCCTCACATCATATTGATTATTAACCATAGATAAAACTTGACTACTATTAAATGTCTTGACTATGGCAGATCTGTAATCTTCAAAAAGTCTGCTTATAGCCGTTTCGTCTTTTGATTTCATCACCTCTTGCAATGACTCCTCAAAAGCATCTTGTATTCTTACCCTATTCATATAATCGCTTTCATAAGACTTGACGCTAGCCAATTTCGCATTAAATGGCGACACATTATTTGCATCCAAGGCTTTCATCACGGCATTTGCCACAGATGGCTTGTATGCTGGCTTTGGCACTATTACTACACCATCCAAATTAATATCATCTATTATACGCTTGCCGTCTGATGTCATGGCTTTTATAAATCCATCTGGTATACTACCTTCGACAGAAAAACCCTTTTGTCTAGGTGTTGAATATGGTGGCAAGCCATTTATTTGTTTCCATGTCATATTTGCCATCTCGACATTTCTGGATGCTACACCATCACTCTCATCATATAGCCTAAAAGACACAAACCAATCACCATTGGGAAGAATTTTGGCACTGTCCAATATACCTATATCTTCCGAAGATCGGATACCATGGACATCTGCATACAGCAATATATCGCCAGAATTGGCTTGATTCATAAAGGATTCTATGGCATGTGGTGTCATACGCTCGCCATGTTCATCAGTATTCACGCCAGACGCAATGCCTTCTACATATTTTCTGGCTACTCCGTTGTCGGATTTGGTTACTGTGTATATGTCTCTGCCAGATTGGTCTTTTCTTAGGTATGGTTTAAAATCGAACGATATCTTACTCACACCTATAAATAAAAAAAGTCCACTATTGGTATAATGGACAAAAAGCACTTCCCAGTGTTACACACTAAATAACACAGGAAGTATAGGAGAGGTAATCTTTAATACAGGGAATATCGGAAATCTTTAAGGTACTTCGATGGAAGATCCTTGCTGTTTTTGAATCTTAGCATAATACGCCATACTTCGCTATAGAATGTATGACGCTTGCTATTTTTGATGTTGCTTTTGAAGTCTGGATAGTCTATGCCGACAATGGCGGATTGTATTATGTTAGAGAAAGCTACTTTGTCAGTGACTACTCTATACACATAATCAGCCTTGGCATCGGTCAATATCTTCACGGATTGACCCTCAAACAATGACTCCAGACATTTCCTAGACCTAGCCCGAACATGGACTTTGGTCTGGTCGTCTTTGTCATTGACCACTGAAACGAACGAATTTTTCATAAATATCCACATATCTTCTTATCGGTCAATCCAATCTATACTTTAATTCGCAATTACAACCTATGACCTGTTCTGGTGGTGCCGATGGGTCGTGTGGATACAATAACTTCGAACCATCTTCCATCTCAAAATACTCATTAAACTCAACGGTAACACCATTCAAAGCCATATGGTCTATCCTAGGTGCCTTAGATAGCTTTTTGTTGTGCACCCATTCTTTGACTATTCTGGTGGTCGGATTTGCTGTCAATACTTCTGATATATATTTCTGTCTAGCGTTGTTGATGGTACTCCTAACTTCCGTTACTGCGATGGTATGGATATTGGTGGGGACACCACCAAATTTAGGATTTTTCTTGACATATCCCTCAAATGTGGATGTCAGCTTTTTTTCCATCTCGACAACTAGATTATTGTTAACCATCCCAGCATTAATGCCAGTTGGTATAGTTATCTTATTTTCGCTTATTGTTTGCTTTAAATCACCCAATATCTTATCTCTAAGGGTATTGGTTATTATCTTGCCTCTGTCTGCAGATTTGCGTAATATCATGTCACCACGGATTACATCCGAAATTGGTGGTATTACTATTCTTTTCGTCTTGTTATCTTTAGCGTTGCGTATGACCTTTGCCAGATTTTTGGTATTAGATTCATACACCTCGCCAGATAGGATCTTTTCATTTCTGGCAAGGATCTTTGAAACCAAGTCTCTATACTTTTGACCCGTCCAACCCTCCTTGCCATATTTCTTTTTAAGATGATTTAAATCCAGTTTTGCCATTTAGGCTGGCGAATTCTTCTTAGCATGGTATGAACTATATGCTTCGTTAATGTCTCTATGTCTAGCCTGTGGATCTGTCTTATCGATGGATTCATGCAATTCACTTAGAGATGCCTTACCAGTACCCATCATATTACCAACCCTTTCGCTTTCATGCTTTGCAAATTCTGGATCGCTGTCAAGATGTTGCTTGTACATAGCGTGAGCAGCCTTTGGATTCATAAATTTAACATTCTTAACGGTGTGTGCTGGCTTGGTTGCACCATGTGATGCTGCGGCTGCAGTATTATCACCCTTTGGCACTTCTGATGCCCTGTTGAATTCTGCACCCATATGTGGATTGCTACTTAGCTTGTCTGACACTTCTTTTCTGCGTGCTCTGGTAGCATCGCTCTGTGAAGCTTGCGATTGTGACTGTGCTCGCATCCCTGAACTGGTCAAAGGTGCACCACCAGCCTTTGGATTATATGGCTTCTTCCCACCACCATCGTTTGTCCACCACTTCCCATCTTTGGTCTGCCACTTAGATTTGGCTACTCTTACGATGTTCGCTATCTCTTCTAATTTCTGTAGGTTATTGCTGTACATTTATTTCTCCTTAGTGTACCAATGATTTATCATATTTAATACCTTCTTTGTCTAGATAATGCGTGACGAATTGACGCACTACTTTTTTGGGCAAGTTTAATGCATCTGCCAGATCGCCAGTATTTTGTGTTATGTGACCTAATACATCATCATTGCCATTCTTGATCTCTGCTACATTACTTTTCAATTCATCAGCCAGAGCATTAATCTTGCCCTTGCCGTATTTCTTGCTCGCTTCTTTGTGCAGATCCGTTGATGCCGAAGGTGACTCTATTTTTGGCTGGTATGCTTTTTTGCCAGACCCATCATTGACCCACCATCTGCCATCCTTAGTCTGCCATTTTGATTTTTTTACCATGTCTTCTATTCTGTCAAGAATCTTTGCGTTGTCGCTATGCATTGTTATATCTCCGTAACCATTATAACAGATAGTATTTCTTTTGTCAAGCACATTTTATGCAGTCTTTATGCCTTCGAGATTTCAGCCAAGATCGAAGAAACGACGGCTACATTTTTAACCACCTTGTTGTCAAACCACTTGGAATAACACACAGCTAATCTCTGATCCTGCTTTGGAAATTCTTTTTGCATGCTATCAGACGACATACATCTCGATATAAATTCCTGTTTATCTTCACCCTTAATCTTATCTGGCATTTAGACTCCCCAACCATTTATCGGCTATATTAATTACAGCGTCATACTGTTTATCAGTTAAATAATCTCTAGCACTCATGAAATCAACCACTGACATCACAAATGTGCCATCAAAACCCTTGCTCTCTAAAATATCCATGTCGTCTTCGATCTCTAGTAATACATTAGTCGCATAATCAAACTCTGGTGTTCCCCTATTGTATCTCGTTTTGTTCATCTTGCGGTGTCTCCTCTTCATCACCAAAAAGTCTATCGATCTCGGATATTAACTGTTCCTCTGACCATTTTTCTTCCATGGCTGTATACATTAATTCACGTATTTCATCCTGTGCCATTCTAAAAAATGCCACCAGATCGGACACTATCGAACTTGATTTATTTTCTACATCTTCGTTGGTGGTTTTAGGTGTTAAGATCAATTCATCTTCCTATTTTGCTGTGGATCATAGCCTTGTGCAAGCAACATTTGTTCCATCATTTTACTAAAATCTTTGGGCAGACCATCATCATCAATGTCATCATCAAACACATCCAATTTCACCAAGTTAAAATCTTCTGGCAATCCAGATTCTAATATTCTTTTTTCATTCATATATTCATATCGTCCTAAATTTCCTCTAATACAAACATGTGACCATGCTGTGTCTTGGTATTCGGATGGTCTGGTATATAATCCCCTATCTCCATCTTTTTGTAATCTACCACTTTGTATTTCATATGTGTATTATGTAATACTTCATCTTCGCCCTTGTTAGAACTAACAGGGTCGACATATACTCCAGTCTTTGATTTTATTTTTAGTAATACCTTGTCATCCCATTTAGACCCAGTTGTCCATGCCTTATCTGGAACGGTCGCACTTGATGAAAAACCCTGCATTTCATATGGTTCGCCACTATTTAGCGATTTCATCATGTCGTCAAAAAACACTCCCTTTTTTACTCCCCTATATGTATCACCAACATACTTTGGTGCACTTCTTAGGTATGCGTCTGCGTTGGCTATTGCTTGTAATGTATTCGGATTCTTGTCAATAACTTCCTGTGATACAAGCCCTCTTAATATATTGTTCATAGTTGTATAACCAGACCCAGTATACTTACTTATCGCACTTGACAAAGCGTGTGGCACTTTACCGTCATACTCCTTTATAGCATTTTCGGCATCTTTTTTACTAGACATGGAATACGTTTTATTTGCGTAATCTGTTGATATTTTGTGAATCGGTACTTTTGCATAGTGTTCATTCAAGACAGATAATGGTGATACAAAACCCCTTTGGTCGCTTGCCTGACTCTTTAATACAAAATTACTACTACCCACATTAACTGTGGAAAGGTCATTCCATACAGTCTTTAATGTATTGACTATTTCATTTTTTTCCATGTTAGAAAAATCAACTTTTGCGTGGTTCTGTGCGTATTGCACGAAATCCGATATCTTTGTGCTTGACAGTAGATTTTGCTTTGACCATTGTGATATGGTAAACATGTGTTTATTCATGTCAGATTTGAATTTAGGAATTGAGTGTGACTGTGGCACTGGTGACGGCACTGGTGGTGTTTGCTTGGCTTTGTGGTCTTTAGCCCAATTTACGGTTGCATCAATCCTCGACATTAACACATCTTGCGTATTAAATGGTATACTACTAGACGCTAAGGCTTTTTTGAATTTCTCCATGTTGCCAGAGTCAACCTCTTTTAAAATGTGGTCGGCTACATCATTGTCAGACATAGTGCCAAATATCATGCTTGAAGACGGATTTATAGCAGATGACCTCATACTGGTCAACTCCTGTGGCAATCCACCATTTAATTTCTTGATTCCACCCTGTGCACGATAATTGATAGATCCACCATTGTCAATTCTGTATGGCTTGCCATCTTTTGATACCAGCACATTGTCCCTAGCTAGACCGATTACATCCCAATTCGCCAAGATTGCGTCATACACAAAGCCCTCTTGTATTTTCTTTTTCATCTTGACTTTATCTTCCGAAGAAGCTTTTAATAGGTATTCCCCAAGTGTAACACCATCAATATGCTTGGCAACCTGTTTTTGGTTCCCATCAATAATACGCAATGCGACATCTGGTATTTCAAGCCCGACACTGGCATATAGACTATTTGCATTATATTCATTCTCCACATGTAAAGGAGATTTACCTGCCTTAACTACATATTTATTGCCTTTGTCATCAGAAAATAGCTGTGCACCAGTAGAACCACCCAAGGTCTTTTCTAGCTTTAAAGACCCTACATCGACATTTGACGGATGTGTAGATTCTGATGTCGCTTGCTCTTTTGGTGCCTCTGGCTTAACTTCTGGTGTATTCTCGGTCGGTTTTTCTGCCGATTGTGCCATTGCGGATTCTTTCGCATTGATGTGATTTTGGATTGAAGATATCATACCATCAGCCAATGCCCAATTGCCTTTTTCTATGGCTTCATTAATCACCTTTTCTTGTAACTTCTTTAAAGCTGGATCTTTGGTAGGATTTTTTAAAAATACTGCATCGGCTTTATCCGTGTATTCCGATTTCTTTTTTGCCAAAGCCATTAAATCATCATTGCTTGCAGTCTCTGGAGATTCTTTGGCATCTGTAACACCAGATATTTCATCCAACTTCTTTTGAAGTAAACCCTTGATTAGGTCTGTCATTTTTTGTATTACTTCGGTCTTGTTGGCATCGGATATTTCTAGATCTGGATTTTCTTCTTTAACTGCGTCTAAAATTGCCTTGGTGTGTTCATGCTTCTCCATCCCAGCAATACTAAAAAACTTCAGCTTGTCGAGTTTTTCTTTCAGGTATGCTTCCTGCTTTGGATTAAGTGTTATATTTTGCTTTACCTGTTCTGGCAGATCATCAACTATCTCTCCACCAGACTCTGGCTTTTCACCTTCTTCTGGCACTTTGACCCATTGACCCTCTGATATTTTTTTGAATTTACCAGTTTTCCACTCTCGTATTTCACCCACTTTGGCTTTGGCTTTTGTAACACGATATATGGATTCATCATCAAAATTGTTAAGAATCTTGAACACCCTATTAATTGATCTGTTTAACGTATTACTTGAATTAATACGCTTTAGAAAGCTTTTAAATATCTTCCTATCTTCTGATAGGTCATCTTCATCAATCATACACTACCCAAACATGCCAGCCAATGGATCTTGCTGTGGTGGTGGTGGCTGTGGTGCACCCATTTGATCTTGCCCTTGCGAAGGTTGCGTGTTTGGTGGTCTATCAAATTGTTGATCGTCAAATGGATCAAGCCCTTTTTCTATTCGTATTTCATTAACGGTGTATATACCAGTCTGCATTTTTGAAGATATGGTTTGGTATTCTTCCTGCTCGGATTGCTCTGTTATAAATTCTAACTTATACCCAGATCCAAATCTAAACGGTAATACTTGCTTATTGATCCTAGATTCTATTAATTTAGTGATTGGTCTAGTACCTTTTGCATTTTCAATTTCGGCTTGTGCCTCTGATGTATTACGACCAGATGTGCCATCGCCACCAGATAAATTCACTTCCATATTTGACATATTGAATACCAAAGCTATATCTTTTAATATTGCTTCCTGTCTCTGCATTTGGGTACTCATGGTGTTTTCTCTAGTCAAATCTAGCGTGAAAGGTTGACCATAGCCAGACAACACCCTGACAGCACCCATCCTCGCTTCATTTATTATGTGTTCGATTCTTTGTTGCTCTTCTTTCCTCAATGGCATAGTGAAATTGTCCATGCCTTTAAAATCACCGAATTGAGTATTTTCACCAAATACCAATATTTTCTCTGGTGGTCGTGTTCCATCTGCCTGATCTGCCATTAACTTATCGAATAATAGACTTTCGGCAACCTTATTAACCAGAGCATCCAATGGGACAAACCCGTATTTCGACGCACTACTAGGTATGTATGACGAATACACTATTTCATCTTTGTATAACACTAAAGGATCCAATGTCATCATTGTTTGAATGTATGCCGACACACCCCCGACCCTTTCTTCCTGAACGGGATATACACTACCCCCTGGCAATATATATATGTTTTCTACTTTATTATTTAATTCTTCTTTGTATAACGCACCAACTCCATGAACCATTAAATCAAAGACCCAAGCTTTGATGAAATCCACCCATTCTTGATCTTGGTTTGGTTGCTGTAGCCAATCCGATATTTCATCGGCTACATCCTGTTTAGAATTTTTAATCAATTTATGCCATCTGTATAACGCTTTATCGAAATTAGAAAGATCTGGCAGTATTTCAGGCAGGCATTCTCGTATCTCCTTAACGCATTCCATTCTAACTCCCAGAGCGTAAAACGAATCTGTTGGGTATTCTGAATGTAGGCTTTTTAGGTATTTAAGCCTTTGGACTGTCTTATCCTCATTTTTGGAATCTGGTATCACGGTGTATTCCAAAGCAGATATTCTATTCATTCTTGAAGTGACCACTCCAAAGACTGGTGCACACAGCTTAAATATTTCTACCCTTGTGTATGGATCCAAGGCAAAGACTGGCACTTGATAATCTACATGTTGGATATTGCCATCTTTATCCTTACCAGTTAACCCCATTAATTGGCTGTAAGAGTAAACGCCATACCCTCTTGGAGAAGGTTGAGGCGTATTACCATTTAATGTATTTATGTTACCCCAACTAGTTCCGAATTTATCAAAGGCAGAAACGCCCATCAAATATGCTGACATACTTATAAATAAGCCTTATTCATTTTCTATTATAAATTGCATTTCTTATGTTATACGCCAAAATCGCATAGCCTTCAGCCAAGAAATAGTGATCTGGCTTAGACCCATGTATCCAAGCGTATCTCGGAACATCCCTATCTGTAAGCTTTTGATATCTATCATCAAGCAATATCCTATTACTAGCCACCATATGATCGTAATACTCAGAAATAGATGCCACATTTTTTGGTAATACTATCTTTTTGTCAGCAATCGCCTCTTTAACTGTGTCTAACAATTCGGTTCTATTTATTGATACTTGTCTGGCAGTTATATCCATTGTCATACGTTTTACGTCTTGGAAGTAACACAGAAACATGCTAGGTATTCTAGACGCTATCCATTTTGATATCCTAGTCTCTGGTAGAGCATCAATAATAGCCACTCTCACCCTATATCTTTCTGCAATCTGTACTACCTGCTCTGGATGTGATACCGATCCTATAAAAACAGCTTTTAGCCTGCCATCTTGTAATATCCTATTAACTCTAATATGAAATACCTTGCCAACATCCACACCCATAACACTAGACCAATCAACACTTGCGTGATACGGCATTACATAATCTTCTTTACATTGATTCAACATATCAAATGTAATCTTAGTACCTGTAGCCACATATGGCAAGCCAAGATCACCATTCCAAAATCTCTGCATAGCTGTATCATTGACCAGACCTTTTTCGAATCTAGTCAATAATTCGCCTATGGTATTGGTGGATGAAAACATCTTACTTATGTGATACCCACTTATACTACTTTTTGTCTCTGCAACCCATTCACCTATGGCAAATCTGTCATACGGTTTGTGGCATCGATCGCATATAGGTTTTGGATCAATCCCAGATTCACCATCGTAATTTGGATCTATCACATCGTAATCGCCATTGTCATCTTGTCTTACGACATGTTTATAGAAATCAGGCATGATCCATTCTCCACAGCTTGAACATGGTATATGCCAATATTTCCTATCTGATCGCTGAAATTCCCAATCTATGCCAAATTCATTGAATGTCGGATTACTCACCTTGACAGTTCTCTTTTCCAAGGATGCCGAAAGCCTCTCATATGCCATCTCTAGATTATCTTGGTCGCATCTATCTAATTCATCAATTATCAACTCATCAGCAGGATACTCAACAAATGCATTTGGTGTATTACTGCCAGCAAATACTATGGTTCCAGATCCTATGTGTTTCATATGTGTCGAATCCGATTCCCCAAGTGCTTTTGCCATTGCCTCTCTGTATAACGGCACCTGTAATACTGCCTTATCAAATCTATTCATTACGAATCTGGTCATTAATTGGTATGTCGGCAAGATGTAAAACAACGATCTATTCGATATTGTCCTAGCCATAGAATAAGCCACCAGATACTCAGATATACCACACTGTGTAGATTTCATCACCACTTTGTATGGCGATTCATCAGTGTATATGTCTTTGAGATACGACCTATCTTTAAATGTTATCCTCTGACCCTTGTGTGTCTTGTGATGATTTATCGACAACCACAGTGTAGGGTACAGAGATTGTAGCTTTTGGTTTTGCTCTAAGATATTCAAATTCGTCCGTTATTCTATTCCTTTCTTCTTCTGATAACTCTGGCAATAAATTCAGATCCAGCTTGCCAGTAACACCACCCCCAGCCAATCTAACAGAAGCATGCAATTTCTGGATCGTCTCAACTGCCGATTTTAATGTCAATACTGCCTCTTTAACATTTATTGCATCCACCTGCCCAGATGGAGAGTCTTTGTATTCCACGGTTGCGTCTATATTTTGTTCCATAGCATCTAATACCGTCTCACACAGCCCCACGACCCTTTCATCTACCTTTGCCAGCCTAGCACCCAATTCCTCGGCTTTGATCTCCCTGATCTTTTTAACCGAATCATGGATCTGCTCTCTGTATTGCGATAGATGATACGCCCATTGATGTCTGTAGTAATACGACCTGACTGTAAAATAGTTTAATTTGTATTTCCTAGCTAATTCTTGAAGTGAAATGCCAGTTGTCACCCACTCTTCACGCAATGCCAACCAATCCACATTGTCTATGCCTACTGGTGATACCAGATTGTCAATGGTGCCACGCACCACTTGTTCTGTCCCGATTCCTGCCATAAAATATAAATAAAGCTTATGCAGTATTACGCAAGGCTTATTCTTCGACCACTTCTTCCACTGGCTGTTCGGTTAATTTGAGGTTATTTTTGATGTGTGATTCTATACCGCTATTCTTTTTTTTGAATCTCTTAATCCAAGCTTCATATTCCTGATATTTACCCGTTGACACCAAGAACATTTTAAGATCTGTATTTTCTACCAATAACTTACTTAAAGCACTATTGGCTACATCCTCTCCGCCCTCGTCAACATCACCCATGATCTGATACACTGTCAGATCTGCAATATCAAAATATCTGTGATTCATTTTTTAAAAATGTTGATTTTGTCATACCAATTAATTATGTGGTCATACCAAGTGTCAGCATACCCCCAAGCTTCTATGGTGCTTGTAAATTGGTTAGTATCTTTTACCAATCTAAGCATTTTTTGGGCTATAATGTGTATTTCACGTTGGGCATGATCTGAATTTCTAAGCTTCTGAAAATTGGCAAATGACCTAAGATTAAAGCTGACATCTGACTGTATCTCGGAATTGTATGTCTTGAAATACCTTGCAGATTCTTTTGCTCTTTTACGCCCTAGAACAGGAGTCAAATCTGCAATACATTTATGGTATAATTCATTCCCAGTCATTGTATATTGTTCTAAAATATGAACCCACTCATGATTTAAATGTGGATTGTCACTTTTATGTCTAATACCTTTCCAATCTTCTGGAATGTAATACTTATCTTCCTTTAATTCCTTATACCTTGCGGATTCGGCATTTAGACTTGAAATACGGTGTTTTAGCAAATGAATATGGCTTGCTATATCACAATTTACGAGGAAATGAACCGTACATTTTTCGAATGGTGTCTCGTGACCTTCTCGCCACAATCTTTTGATCAACTTTGGAATACGCTTTCTTTTTCTGTCAGTTAGATCTCTGGAAGTGCTAGTCCAAGCTGACAAAGCAATCGTCTCATCTGAACCGTAATACCCTATCAGCTTAACATCTAACATATTCTAATCTTTCTCCTCTCTGCCCACTCCGTGCTTAATTCCATGATCTGCGATTTGTTGTAATACATTCTTCTTTTTTGTCTTGTCCTTGTAATACCTAATCTATTGATTAAACTGTAAAAAGATGGTGTTGACAAAATGCCAAGAGCATTTTTTGACTCTATTAATGTCATCCATTCAGATTCGTTGAAATCTTCCAATACTACCTCAAAACCTATTTTTACGCTAGATCCTGACATTGGCTACCTCTTAGATAGATCATCAATCAATGCGATCAATGCTTTTTGCGTCGGTATTCGCTCTATAGCCTCATCAAAAGTGCAATCGGTTAATGTCACCGAAAATGTGCCATATTTTGTAAGAAACGCACCCAATGAATATCTAGACCATTTTCTAGATGGTGTGTTGAACTTGTGAATCATAGTTTTATCTGCAATCTCCTTTGAGTCTTTGGATGAACCAAGTAATTTGAATGTAATACCTTATCGAATACTGCTTTTGTCAGCAACACATCTTGCTTGCAATACTCTACTAATTTGTCATACTCACCACGCTGAAACCAAATTGGTGCCTCCGCACCGCTAGCCAATTTTGATTCTTGTATCCCGTTTGCCTTGGCTACAGCATCCAGACCAAACCCACCGTGTGTTAATCTATTAAATTTATTGCTCAATCCAGACGCATTCCAAATACCACGTAATATGTCATACGACATGTCTGGTGGTATGTCTATTCCGTTTGCTCTGCATACCACATCATCAAACTTTATGTTGTTATAACCCACCACACGATCTGTCGACCATATTAAATATTGAAAATCTATCAATTCGCCATCTAGATTTGGTATGTCATCTGAAAAAGCCAACATTTTACTGTTGGCATAGTCATAAACACAAATCACTGAAATGCCCATGTTGGCGTAATCATCCCAATCTTTGCAATACTTGATGTCTGGCAACACCTCCGATTTTTTCGAAGGCATTACACTGTGCTTGATCTCAATGTCATACAATATCATATGCTTGGCAACATATCCGCTATCTTGGAATCTAGATCATCAATTTGGCGTTGATATTCTCTAATTTTTTGCTCACATTCTAACCTAGTTAGGTAAGCATAACGTTTAGCAGCCTGATCACGCAATTCTTGGAAAGATTTATCTTCATCACCCCATCTGGCTATTAAATATGACCCAGTTTCACGCTCTTCGGTAGATCTTTCTGGCAGAACTACACTTACTGGCACTGTTGACAATGGCTTTCCATGATATTCTGCTGGTGGCACATCACTGACACCATAAAAAAACGATTTGACATACATTTCTTTTTTTATGCCGATTAGCAACGGATCTGGCGATTTGTCATCATACCACACTTGCATAATAGAAAAGAACCCTTCTGTCTTACAAAAGGCAGCCACTTGTAGTACATCAAGTGGAATTGGTTCTCTAGTATACTTTGACAATTCCAATACTTGAGGACACAAAATCTTGAACATGGTCTGCATACGATTATTCAACAACAAAAATGGTATTGGTGTGCTTTGATCTACCTTTTCTATGCCTAGGATCTGATTTAATCTGTTCCATTCTTGCGTCTTGTCTGTGTCCATTACTGTGTCTATTAAACTGTCATTCTTATAGATTGTTGTTTTCATTATTTACCTCTGTCCTTTTATCGAGCAGTCTTTATTTTGTAATACAGATGTTCTGGATCATAATATATCGGAATATTTAACATCGAAGCTAACTCTATTTCAGCCATCGTTCCGACAGAATTCGACCATCCAGAGACCAACACCATGGCATCACATCTTTTTAAAATATCCAAATAAGCAGGAAGAATAAGATCATCTGGAACCTTGTCTGCACCAAAATCTATCAAAGCACTATTGGTGTGCGGACATATATTGGCTATTCCATGTCTCCACAACCATAGCGATATCTTCCTAGCTTTCCATATATTGTGTATAACGTGTAATATGGTCTTGCCACGATACTTACCACCGACATACACCAAAAATGGCTTGTGGTCTGACAATATGGGATGTTCATATTTGGTTGGTTTTATATTCATTCCATATCACCATCATTAAAAAGCTTTGTAGTGAATCCCATATCGTCATCATTTACAAGCTTTTTGGCGGTATGACAACCCCATCGCACTATTTGCGATTCTGCATCATCATTTGGCTTGCCATTACCCCAAGCACCATCGATCATCATAACTGCAAAGACAGCATAATTTACAATATCGATAAATGTATCTCGCAATGATTCGTCCTTGATCATAGGATCCTTGCCAGATGAAAGATTATAAGCACGTGATACCTTGTCAAGCAACCTTACCGAAATGCCGTTAACACCTGTTAAAGATATGTTATCAATCTTGTCACCACTGTAGTCTGCATTTTTCCTTATAGCCAATTTCATGGCTTCCTTAGCTATTACATCGTAATAATCAGTATTCACCATCGTCCTCCTGTTCTGGTATTACCAACTTAGACTTATATCGTTCAATTTCATCAGAAACCAAACCACCAACAAACACAGGCTTGTATAACGGATTAACCTCACCTTCAACAAACACTTTAATCTGATCTTTTTTTTCATCCATAAAAAATACTCTATCCTCGTGTATTACTTTGTAATTGTCATCTTCAAAAAAATTAGCATCAACCATGGCATCCTGTAATATCTTCTGTGTGTAATTGCCAAGATCTCTACTCCTTTCTACTTTAAAACCTATCCCCCAAGCAATTTTAGCTGTCACAAACATCGGCATAATTAATTTCATGCCGTGTTCATCTAACGAATACATAGGCTTGCCAAACCCAAGCTTAGAACCAAGACTAACCAGTATTACATCAAGCACCGATCTGTAGCTTTGTTTCGTCTTTGCTATCCTTGAAAAATGCATCTTTTTATATTCATTCAATGACAACGCTGTAATACCATTAGCAGTTATGATCAGCCCATCACAGCACATATCCAGAGTGTATATCTTATCACGAATGCTTGATTCCATATCTACTCCTCAACTCATTCATCTTATCAATACCCACAAGATCATCGACATTCCATTTATTTGAATGTATGCCATTGTCACCAACATGGCAATTAAAACACAAAGGTAATAAATTGTCTGGATCATCTTCTCCCCCAGCAGATCTAAATATGATGTGATGATAGTGTATTTTATACTGCGTATTGCATTTTACACAACGTGCTATTTTGGAATTGCCAAACCAATAAAGATTGGAAGCTGACTTGGCAAGATTTAAGACATCATTTGTATTACTTATTACGTCTATTTTGTATCCACCAGACACCTGCTTTATTGATATCTTTGTATCTCTACCGATGCCAAGAGCATCCTTTATTTTATCATGGTCATACATTTTCATGTGTAATTAAACTCTTTAAGTGTTCCATTTTTGTCCTATAATCCAATATCTCTTTTATTGGATACAAATAAGCACGCCCATCGTGAATACATGGTATTATGCCTTCTCTTCTTAATTTGGCTAAAACCCTAGAATCCGTGTTTAAAACAGCACAGACTTCTTTGTGGCTGTAATACATTTTGACTTTAGACATTCAGTCCCCCATATACACTAAAATAAAATGACCAGTCGGATCTATGGCAACTGGTCGATTGTGTATGATGTCACCATGAACTTTATCGATTTCATCATACACACTGTCATACAGACATTGTTTCTCTATCTGCAAATTGATTATCTGCACATCTAAGTCATTTATGGCTTTTAATCCACTTACTACATCTGGTATTATGTCGCCATGCAATGGAATTAGCTTATACTTTGATTTATCCATTTACAATAGTGCCTTACCGAACAATACTCTTGACATTTTCTGCCGTTCCAAGTCTCCGTATCACTACATTTTTCATGCCAGTCTTTTTGCTCTACTGCAGAGATTAAATCGTCACGCTTTTTAGAAAAATACGCCTCGATCTCTTCATCTGGTAAGATTGGTATGGGTATGAGATACGATCTATTCACGACACCACGTTCTTTGCTGGCTTGCGTGCCACCATCTCTAACAAATGCTTGTATCACTATCTTGTCAATCTTTATGCCCTTTTTTTGTTGAACCATGACCCTATATTTGTTTGTCTGCATAGACCACTCGAAGCAATCCTGCTTTGATATGTTTTGCTTCCAGATCTTCAGCATTTTTGGTTGCCCTTTTTCTCTGACAATTGTATTACCTTCTTTGTCTTTTATGTAGGTTTTTTGCTTGTAGACATCAGAAGCACTCTCGACCAGATCGAATTCAAGACCAAGAGCCTTGGCTACCTTAAATGACCCAGCAACCTTGTAATCCATAAGCACCGTCTCATTAAATTCATCCGTAATCAGATCTGGCAGACCCGTGACTCCATCATCTGACTCAATTCTGCCTATGTCGTCTTCGGTCATTATTCCATCACCAGATGCTTGGTCTAATTTGTTATGAACTGTAGTACCAAGTAACGAAAACACCATGGAATCTGGTGACTCTGGATAATCAGACGTAACACGCAACATGGCTTCATACGTGCCAATTAGTAATTGTGTAACAGATGGCTTGCCATCCCACATTCTATTGCGTGACATCTGCTGTAAGGCTGGTCTTGACATACACCTGTTATGCAACCTACACCCATTTTGCTTGACGCATTCTTCTGTCTCTATAAGTCCACCATCTGGACATACAAACCATTTTAACATGTTTACCTCTCTTTATTTTGCATTTTTGTATCGCACCATTTTTAATTTCAACAGATTAATTCGCTTAATGACAGCGACAAACTCCTTATTCCTTGATAGATCTTTGCTCATATAGCGTTTTTCTGAATTTGGTAGATGTATTGCTGGTTGGTTGTAAGCTTTTATGACTAGTAGGTGTGCTTGTGATTCCAGAGAGCGTATTTCGGATAGGATGGAATGTATTCTATATCGTGTGTATCTATCATAGACATTGCGTCTAAACATTTTAAAATAAAGAAGGGAAAAAAAAACCCCAATTTGATTTGGGGTTGTGTTGGTGTGGTTATTTTTTGCCAAGGATTTCTACCATGTCACTCCAGAGCGACATATTGACTTTAGCCGATTTGGACGGATTGGTAATCTCACTGGCAACCAATTGATAAGGTTTATCACCATTCGACAAATTAATGTGGAATCCACCACGTATGACAGACTCTTGAACACGATTAAAAACAGTCCACAAATTGTTGTCTGTGTCGGCATCCCTTTTTGGTGCCAGTATCTCTTTATGGTCTACATCTTTAGGATCTAACCCCCTAGCTACGATAGCCTTATTCGCCATTGATATTGCGGTTTTATGGTGAACTGATGTAGCCATAGCATCCATCACAACACCAGACACTTCTTTTAAGGAATCGATGTAATCTGTGATCATTAGATTTACCTTTTCATCAATGGAACCCACGTGAGGTGACTTTTTGAACCCTACCTTGGTTTCTGCTATCAAGCCATTAGAGCATACCTGTCTGTGTATTGATTTGTATGATCTCACAGCGAAATTGCCAGTGTGGGCATTCAAAAATGTAATCCTAGGAACAATGCCCAAAGTAGAATCAAACATACCTTCAAGATCTGGTGACTGGAATTGTATTTCATGGATCCCGATGGGTAATTTGGCTGTCTGCCTCGCACTTACCACAGCCCAGCCACGCTCTCCCATGGCATCAATCACATCAGCAGTTGACAAAAAGGAATACTTGTCTGACACCCTTGGTTTTGTGCTTGTCATTTTTTCTTGCTCTAACCATAGTTCAAATGTTGCTTTGGTCATTAATGCCGATGGTGCTTGATTCATTATTTGTTGTGTTGTTAGTGTCATTATTATCTCCTATGCTGTCATTTTATCGGACAGTGCTTTATAACCATTATAACGGATACCATTTTCTTTGTCAAGCACGTTTTATGCGTCTATACTTCATCCTATCACGCCATCTGTCAAATCAAAGTTATCCTCTGTCAATTGAACAATATACTTTAATACCATACTCTTATTTTTGTCAATGTCGACGATAGCCCTAACCACTACACCTTCTTTAATTGACTTTGATTTAGACCATACTGCTGGAAACGCAACCACCTCATAACATCCGCTTACATCTTCTAATTTCAGAAATGCCATTAACTCATGTTTATTTCTGGTGTAGATTTCTTTGACAGAGATTACATAACACACCACAATACCAGAAGAAACGATGTCAGACAATTTTGTGATACCTGCAATACAATCCTGCGGATTTAACGATATGCGTGAAGACACAGCATATTGATTTATTCTTAAAAATCTTGATTCCCTATCTGTAATACCTATAATGTCACCAAATTTGTTCAAATCTGTCATACTATCAAAAGCACCCGAAGCATAAAGAGATTTCATGGTGGCAGTAGTAACCGACCTGCCTTTTGTGCGTTTATAAAAATCTTGGATGGAATTGAATTTGGCAGACGATCTGACTGCAAATATGTGTGACAAGGCAGATTCTCCGACCCTTTTTATTCCACCCAGCCCAAGCCTTACACCATCGTATAACACATCCATCTCGTATGTTGATTCATTAATGTCTGCTGACTTTACTGGAACTCCCCTTTGTTTCATGGCATTTATAAAACCGTATGACTCGTCTGCATCTTTAGCATTTGACGCACAAGCGGAATAATACTGACTTGGAAAATGTGTTGCGAGATACGCTGTCTCATAGCATATTCTAGTGTATGCCACTGCATGACCAAGATTCCATGTATACTTTGAAAATTTGTCTATCTTATCCCATATAACAGTAATCTCATCTTGTGACAGACCTTTGGTAATACATCTTTCGGTGAATTTCTGCTTTTGCTTTTCCATCAACTCTGGAATCTTTTTGCCTATCGCCTTCCTAACATCATCAGCCTCTGACATTGTGTAATCAGCCAGATATACAAACAATTGCATGATCTGTTCTTGATACAATGGCAATTCATATGTTTGTGACATGACCCCTGCCAAAATTGGATGTATTGGTTCAACAGGTTCTGACCCATTTTTGCGTTTTATGTATGACTCTGTTAGACCAGATAGTAATGCCGCACTCCTACCAAGTGTATTCAAATCTACCAACTCTTTAAATGAATTTGGCTTTAAATCCTGTATTACTTTCTTGTAATTGTATGTATCCCACTGGAATACACCTGCAAGCATGCCACTGTTAATCAACTCAAATGTCTGTGGATCATCAAGCGGTATCTTCATCAGATCATCGACGCTAACATTAATGTATCGCATAGCATCGGACATGTTCTGCAGAGTATTCAATCCAAGGATATCAAGCTTAACAATGCCGACAGACTCCAGAGATTCATTGTCATACTGCAACACATCAACTCTATCGGATTGTGATACTGGTATGAAACCGTCAAAACTAATGGTACTTATCGCTATCCCAGATGCATGCACCCCACGTGACCTTGGCATGCCTTCCAATCTTTTGGCTATCTCAAATAGCCTAACAAAGTCTGTATTGCCAATATTGTTGACATACACATCAGATTTCTCTACAAGATCCAAGGTCAAATGTTGATCTTTGGGAAAGGAACGCAATATTTGTTCTATTTCTGGAGTCAATAACCCCAATATCCTAGCCACATCTCGTATTGCAGATTTAGAACCTAATGTATTAACAGTGCCTATATTCATAACACTGTCAACGCCATATTTATATCTCAAATACTCGATCACATAAGCCCTATCTTTAGGGCAAAAATCCATATCAATGTCTGGTAATGTTTTCCTACCCGAATTTAGGAATCTGTCAAAAGGTATGCCCATGTCAAATCCAGAAGGTCTTACTGGATCCACTCTTGTAATACCCAACAAAAAAGCTACCAACGAACCACCGACAGAACCCCTACCAGCAGAGTAATACCCACTCAACATTTCATTACAATGCCGTATAATGTCATGAACCATCAGAAAATAATCAAGATACCCAAACTTATTGATGACAGACAGTTCATAGTCAAGCCTTTCATTGTATTCCATATCACCAAGGTCTTTGCCAATAGATGTAAGATAGACATGCAATTTGTCCACCAATGTATTACTAAAATCATCAACTGACACGCCCATCGATGGTATTGGATTAACAGAACATGGTAGATCATAATATTCGAACTCCTCACAAAATACACCAACAAAAATGTCATCCATGTCACACATTATGTCTTTAAAACAATGGTCATCATTCGACCTTGGTATCTCGTTTATATTTACATTATATCTTAACGCATGCAATATATCAAGCATATACCTTTCATCACCTGAACCCGTTAGCATGCAGACACGCTGTGTATTCAATCTTGAATATATCGTATCACATTGTATTTCCGAATCAATATATTGGCTACCACAGCTAACGACGACCAATTCTTCATAATCAGTAAAATCAAGATCATGCCTGATACCCAATTCGTCATTCTTAGATGAAGTAACCAATCGCACCAAATTTTCGTAACCGACACGATTCTTGGCAAATACCAAAACCCTAGTATTCTCGTGTGATACCAATTCTACGCCTATGACTGGTATTAGGTTGTGTTTTTTGGCTTCTTTGTGAAAATAGACTGCAGAGTGCAACCCATCAGACTCGCATAAGAATGCATAGCCGTTGTTGTTATACACGGCTTGCTCTACGGTTAACGTTGATCTAAGAATGGAACCAAGAGATGTTTTTATGTTTATTGATATCATACATCCCTATCGGACTCTTTATAAAATCCGTATTGAGTAAAACTTATAGTTTTTGTATTTCGTTTTATTATTAATTTGGTGTAGCTGTTGATCCATTGCTTAATGTATAGCTTTATGTATTTCGGAAATGGTGCTATTGATGGAAATTTGTAATACTGTATTCTTCTCATGAACTCGCCCTGCACTAACAGATAGATGTCTTCATAATCATCTTCGTCTAGGAATGTTTCATACTTGTGATACGAATCTTTTGCGAGTTTAATTAGTAATTTTTCATGCAGTTTAAACAAAAAGGAGTATATTCTATCATCATTGGTGCTGTAATACAATATTAACAATGTATCCACCTGTTGTTCTGTGGTATGATGGTGTATGTTATACCAATCCACGACAAAAGACAGATACATCCTTGCAGATTCTTTGTTAGATTCCAGAAGAGCCAAAACCTTTGTCACCTCTTGTGGTGTCTCCTGTGAATTCTGCCACCTTCTTAAATGAACCATGGGAATGGTGCATCGGCACTATTTGTGCAATACGCATATTAGGAGACAACACCTTGGTTTCTTTGCCGACATTCAACACTTTTGCATACAATTCTCCAGTGTATTCATGATCTATCACGGCTATGTCAACTATCAATTGGTGTTTGAGCATGGTGGATGACCTGCCTATTAACAAAAACCAAACTGGTCTTTTGGACTTTATGGCAACACCAGTGGGAACATTGACCATTTCACCTGCTTTTATCTCTGTAGTGCGTGATACATATAAATCAAAACCAGCGTCATACTGATACGCCCTTACTGGTATTTTTGCACCCTTGTCCATCAACAGTATTTCAAATTCATAGCTGAACAAAAACCTATTGATATTATCTTTTATCCAATTTAGTAACATCTTTCATCTCCCAACCAAAAAATATAAAACATACACCAAACACATACAACAATACAGCATTCCTCTCTGTCAAAAACAATCCCAACCACAACGCTAGGATCTCCGTTATACACAACAAAATTAATGGTAAATACATTATATCTCCTTTATTTTTAAAGAATTGGGATTCATATAGGCAAAAAAAACCACCTGTGATTGGTTGTATCGCACCTTATCAATGTTGACAATAAGGTTGCCATTTTCGATCCCATCTTCATTTAGTTCTTTTGTGCTCTTTTTCCTGAAAGCAACAACGACATCGGCATCATTCTGCATACTTTTAGCACCAGCCAATCTTCTTCCCATTGGTGTCTTATCGTCCAAAGCATCATCATTCTGCTGACCCAATAGTATTACCGTGATGTCCAATGATTGTGCTATTAGTTTAAATTGGCGTGATACTTCTTTGTATTTCTCATAAGTCTGCATGTCCTTGAATTTATACCCAGATAATTCTAACAATTGCACATAATCGACAACGACATACTTAATGCCATGTCTTCTAACAGAGTATTTTATTAGATTTAAGATCTTCCCAAAATCCATGGTATTGTCGACATACAATTTATCAAAACCCTTGCCAGCCCTAATCAAATCAAACATGGCATCGATGTCTGCATCACTGGCACCAGCGTAAGACAACGATGTATTACTAACACCAGTCTGAATCGAAGCTAATCTCCTTATTATCTCTGCTTTGTCCATCTCACCAGAGAAAAATAGACATGGAACCCCAGAATCTATAGTAAAATCATTGACCCAATTTAAAGCCCATGTTGTCTTACCATGACCAGTTGGTGCTTGTATTATATACAATTTCTTTGAAACAAGACCAAAGACTATCGAATTGAACCTTTTCCAATTGTCACTCAACAATGTCAATCTGGCATTTGACTGCGTACGTGATACCAATTCATCTATCACTTGGACTAAAATATTGTTGCCATGTTCTAAAACAGCATTTGACTGATTTTGTATGACAGATATCTTATCTTCCAAATCAGACATAAGATCTTCTGGCGACACATCTGGAGATGAAACCTTGTCTATGCCATCTAGCAATACAGAATGGATCGATCTATGCTTGTGTAATACCTTAAGAGATTTGATTATGTCATGTATTCCATTCTGCGGTGGAGACGGTAGATTACCAACCAATTGAGACATGTATTGGTCATCTTTAAGAGCATAATACACTGAATCATAAGACATACCATCGGCTATTACCATAGATGCTATCCGTTTGTGTTGCGGTATGTAAAATATGTCAGAATTTATATCATAATACGATATGGCATTTTGGTTATGTAGTATTACAGACAACAAAATCCGTTCTGACTCGGCATCTGCAATGGCACGCTTGGACATGCTGGCTATGGAATAATGCAACGCATCTTTTGGGGTATCAAGTATTACACTAGCCCATTGAAGATACAATTCATAGCCGACACCAATTAGATTAACCCCAGATTTGATGACATACGATGTCTGCAGTGTTGTGTCTTCTATTGACAATAGCCTATTTGTCACAGCCCATATGGGCAAATACACAGCATCTGCAAGCACATTCTTAATAGACACACTTCTAACGACCGCATCTGGATCTTTTTCATTATAATGTATCACCTTAAGTAATACACCATACTTTGAATATTCCTGTATACTGTCAAATATTTTATATACAAAATTTCTACCAGCTATGTCGCCATCAACCCAAACACACATGGCATCATAATTTAACTTTGACACCCTATTCATGAAATCGTGTGGCAATTTTAATCCACACATGGCTACCACATTCTTATAGCCCACGTTTAATAATGCTAAATAGTCTATTGCACCTTCTACTACTATCAGTGGATTTACACCGTCATACGGGACTATGTTGTTAATTCCCATAAGCACATCAGTATTACCACCAGAATACTCTATGGTATTGATATATTTTGTATTTCCGTTGATTGGTCTGCACACAAACCTTATGATATTACCAAATCTGTCATACACTGGAAACACTATCGAATTTGTCATTCTGTCGTCTGACAGTAACCCCAAGGATTCTACAACGGACATGTCACACCCAGAAATTGAAAGATGATCGCCAAGGACACCAGCACTGTCACAATAACCTATCTTATTGGATAGCAAAAAATCCAAAGATGTGATTCCCCTAGCCCTAAAAAATGAAATAAACACTTCGGACGATTTGGCTTTTTTGACACAGTAATCCAAGGATTTTTGTAATACATCGGAATACGATTCATAACTTTCCAATTTGTCAGACACAAAATCGGATAAATCAAGATGCAATTCCTCGGCTATTTTTGATATTGCAGAATCTCTGTCTAGATTATAGAATTTTTCTGCAAAGGACACAATATTGCCACCGTAACCAGTGGAAAAGCAATAAAATACCTGCTTACCATCTGTTATGGTAAAGCTTGGATTCTTGTCATTGGAATTTAAAGGAGACCTGCACTTCCAATTTTTACCTTGCTTGGTAAATCTGGCACCAGACACCTGCGATATGTAGTCTTTAATGTCTGTATTACTCTCAAAATAATCATACAGACTTTTTAATTTATAGATGCTATGCGATGTGTTTTCTGATTTCAAACCAATCTCCAGACTTTATATTTGAAATCGTGTCGGACTTAAGCTGTATCACATCTACTGGCATTATTGGCTTGAACATGTCAAAATCAATATTTGCATAGATCTTTGCTAAATACGAAGAATGTCTTACGCCAGATTTAATCGATCTGGACATTGATTCTTTTAATAGTGGGATGTTAGACATCAGCACTATGTCGTGCCAAGACACCCAAGGGAAAGGATCGATGAAATAGCCGTCACACAACAACGCCCAAGCTTCATATGAAGACGATATATCAAACCCATCTTGTCTATAAGCCCATTTGTATCTGCTGGCATAACCTTCTATGTATTTCGTGTCTAATTTCTTGGACGAATTTATCATTTTCACCAAGCCATTTATCTTCATCTTTTGAAGCATTACTTCTACCCACCACAATGTGTCCGTATCACGTGGCAGTTGTGTCTGATCAAACACGGACACAGCCAAATCAGAGCATATCATCTAGTCTCTATCCTTAGTGTTATTCTTCTGGATACCGATTCATACTGTAATTTTACAGAGCGTAATACTTCCTCCATGGTATCACGCAAATCCCTAGCTTTGCCAAGCCTGTCTGCATTACCTTTGGCTTGATACAGCCTGACCCTGTGAACCATGTGAGCATGTAATACCACCAATTTTTGATATATGTATGGATAAAGAGACAGCAAATCGTCAACATCCGAAAAGTTATCGATAGATAGACCAACGTGCACTGGCAACATCGATATTAACATGTCCGCCAGATAGCCAACATCATAGTCGAATACACTATCTGGAGTCAACATTTCCGCAAATAGAACGTCATACTGTTTTACGATCTCTTTTACATTCATATGTTCTTCACATTCAATCTGAAATCATCAAGTGGTGTACCATTTGATCCATACATTCTACCAAATTCGTCCCAATGTATCTCGTGATACAAATCACCAGTAGAATTATATCTACCTCTGAATCTGACATCATCGTTATTCCCATTGTGAACAAATTCATGCACATATTGTGCTGTGGTGCCATCCAAACAAATAATCGGTTTACTCCAATCAATCTTCTGCATTTAATATCTCCATAGCTTTTTCTAATTCTTTACGTAATACATCATTGTTATGCAACAGATCAACCAAAGCATTCTTGCCTTGGCATAGATTCTGACCTTTTAGCATATACCACCCACCATTTTTGGTTTGTAATATGTCCAATTCCACCAATTCATCGACCATCTCGTATATCTGATCTATGCCCTGCCCAAAAACGATTCTAGTTTCTACCTCTTTATATGGCGACCCGACCTTGTTTTTTACCACTCTGATCTTGATGTCATTATATAGCGGTTTTCTGTCTATAATTCTGACATCTAGCCTAACAGAAGCGAAAAACTTCAAAGCTCTGCCACCAGTGGTGGTCTCTGGAGACCCGAACATCACACCTAACTTTTCTCGGATCTGATTAATGCACACGACCATCTTATTATCACCAAGCAATGGCGTGACTATTCTGCACAATCTACCTATTAATCTAGGATGTGCACCCATGTGGGCATCTGTCACATTACCTTCTAGTTCTGCTTTTGGAACCAAACCAGCAATACTGTCTATTGCTACTATGTTCACACCATTTGCCAAACATGCCCTAGCCATCTCGACACCTTCTTCACCATTATCTGGCTGTAGTACCATCAATTTAGATACATCAACGCCACACTTGGTGGCGTAAGAATCCATGTGAGAGTGTTCGGCATCGATAAAAGCGGTAATCTTGTTTTCTTTTTGGGCATTTGCGATCACACCATATAATAGTGTGGTCTTGCCACCAGATTCAGTGCCAAATATTTCAATAATCCTGCCATATGGCAGACCACCAATCTCCAAAGCTTTATTAAGCCTGTAAGATGGTGTCTTGCATATTGTTATATCATTGATTGGATTGCCAGAGACACCTGAAATACGAACACTGCCAGAGCCAAAATGACTCTGGAGATTTTTATAAATTGATTCTAGACTCAAAACACGTCCTTTTTGCTTAAAGCTTCGAGATCGTCTTTAAACTTGGTCATTAGATCATTAGCCACAGCCCTTTCCAAATCCGACCCAGCTTTTGTCAGGAATTGTATGACTGGCATCCCAGACCTTTCGAAAGCATCCCGAATAGACTTGCCCTTGAACATACCTGTCGAACAAACCACAGCAAGCATTTCTTCGAATGTGGCTGGACGCTGTACATATGAAGCTGACTGTGACATTGGTTTTGCGACATCAAAACTCGGTGGAGGCATTATCGGTGGTTCTGGCAATCTCTGTGGCTGTGGAGCCTGATACCCAACACCAACTCCAAATCTAACACCCCATTTCGATGTGTCTATCGGTGGTATGACACCAGCACTAATATTTTGATCGGTTGTAGTCCAAAAAGTCAACGGATCTATGCCAGTTCTATTGCGGAACTCATCTGGCGTTAAAGTGGTGTCCAATTCAGACAATGGTATAGCCTGCATATCAACTAATTCTTTTGGATAATCAAACGGTTGTATTGCGTCTAACCTATATTTGGTATTAAGACCCTCACCCATCCGTGATATTCTGATGTAGCCCTTAAATCCTGTAGGATCTGATGACATTATGAAATCCATCTGTTGTTCGATGTCCCTGCCAGCCAATAAAAATGTGACCTTGCCAAGAGTCCTGTCAAATACTGGACACAACACCTTTTTGGTCAACGGATATGGCAATTTGAGTCCTTGTGCTTTATAATTCGGATTGCGAACCTTGAACACTTCATTCTCAAAAGCAATTGGGCAAGCATAGGTATAATTCATAGAAATGTATGTTACCATGCCGTTCCTCTGCGATTTCCAATAATGCACCCATTTTGTCACTGGCGAAGCCCAAGACCTTGTTGGATCTAGGTCACCAGTTAACAGAACGAAATCCCTTGATGTATTGGGAAGAATGTTGGCTATGGACACCAACTTATTATACGGATATTCCATAGCCTGTGGCTTCCTTTCTATGTCAGAAGCAACCCATCCCATTATTGAGCGTCCTTGGTGTAAAGATTTAATCCCAACACCATGTCAGTGCCTTCTATCTTTGCATTTCCGCCTGTGGTTGCCACGATTAAATTTTTGCCGCTTTTTGATTTGCCCTGTTTTTCGTCAAGATTAATCTCGATTAACAATTTGTTGCCAGATACTTTGTAGGTTATGTTTTTCATGTTGCTTTTTTCTCCATTAGTTTTTTTATCGGTCATTTTAATTTTCGCATAGTTTATTTGTGTTGATGTCATGTAGCATGCCATATCTAAATCGTCAAGGTGGTCTCTGTGCAAAAGAGAGAAGGTGTCGTTTGATTCGTCATACTTGATAACATTGAATTTACCTTTATCATAAGTAACCATCTCATTTTGCTTTAGTGCCATTACTATTTGCTGTTTATCTGCCATTTGATTACCTCAATATTCTTATCGTACAATTACTCTATACCACTCTCGATCCACCCACCAAATTTCGAAGTGCTTAGAGCGAACCATTTTATCCCAGAGTCTTCGATAAAATCCCTGACCTTTTGCGATAGACTTGGATATGTGGTCTTGCCTTCGTTTTCTTTGCCAAGGTAATTTACGAATGTCAACACTGGATGCGTCACACCATTTACGAACATCGAATCGGAAGCCAACTGCCTGTCCCATTCAGCTACCCTCCTAATACGCTTGGTGACTGTAGTAATCTCGCTTAATGTGTCATATCCAGATATATTAGCAAGATGTTCCCAAGTTATCTCCCGTCTCATGAAGCCCGAATTACCAGCCACCCTGATCGGATATGTCCTATATACTCCATACACCCTATCAACTAGGTTGAATGGAATCTGTGCACCTGCCAAAGAACCCATGGTGGTCGTGTCTCTACTGGTGCATTTTGGATAGTGCATATAGTTTATTCCAAGACCAAACCCCTGTGACCCTTCCAACAACGCAAGCTTGAATCTGCTGTAGACATAGTTAGTGTTGTCTGATATTACAACATCTGGATACCTGTCTGTGATCAATTTGTAATAATCGCTAATTACACTGCCAGTTCTCAACGCTCGCCTAGCCAAAGAAGCACCAACACCCTCCATGGTAGAACCAATCGAAGCAAACATGTTCTTATTTTTCTCGTATTGTTCATCCTCATGATCTATCACCGAAGCAACGCTGGATATTATCAATCTATTGGATATTGGAATACCAGCACCCTCCAGAGCGTCTATCTCGGCAAATAACACATCCAAATTTATAACTGCCGATGGTGCTAAAAATATGGTGGCTGTCAGATTGGTAACTGCCGAAGCTGGCAATTGTCTGGTGACATGGAACTCTGGCTTGTCGTCAACATATCTGTGTGTTGTATGACCAGCCTGTGACGAATTTACACTAACAAGCAAATCATAAACCCTGCCAGATCTTTTTTTACACCAACCATCCAATTTGGTAGCCACAAGACCCTTACCCTCTGAACCATACTGGCACCCTACTAGTACATCTACTTTTTCTATCATTTTAACCTCTTTAATTCTTATCGTCCTGTATATCAAAGATCATCAAAGTCACAAAGCAAAACTAGAAACCCCAAACCCCAAAAATACAAAACAAAAACGAAAATATCACATAACATGTGGCAGTAGTT
>JACCDU011172919.1_pt1 | contig 49191 bp, 1 predicted proteins | sample 7446081 | NCBI WGS metagenome assembly JACCDU01 (sample SAMN15323447, study PRJNA562643) | freshwater metagenome | isolation source: river surface water | place: USA:Blue River Watershed | collected 2017-08-17 | reverse complement strand
TGGTCTACCGCTACAGCGGCAACGATTTCACGCAGGGCGTGCAGCTGGGCCAGATCAGTCTGAACGGCGCCGTCATCCGCGATGCTGCCGGCAACGTGCTCAGCCCTGCGGGTCTGAACCCGCTGCTTTCGCAGATCGATGTGGCCGATGGGCAAAGCATCAACTTCAACGGCGGCTACACCGGTTCGGGCGACTTCATCAAGACCGGCCTGGGTGAATTGATCCTCACGGGCAACAGCACCCACAGCGGCAACACCGTCGTGCGAGGCGGTACGCTCACGATCACCAGCGACCTGCAGCTCGGTCCGGACGTGAGCTCCGCCACTGCAGGACGCCTGGTGATCGAAGACGGTGCCAAACTCAAAATCAACGCCACCTTGGCCCTCGACCCCGAGCGCGGCATCCGCGTGAATGGTCAGGGCACGATCGAAGTGGCCAGCGGTTTCACCGCCACCTACAACGGCACCATCACCGGCGCCAACGCGGGCAGCGGCCTGATCAAGACGGGCCTGGGCACCTTGGTGCTGGGCGGCGCGCACAGCTACTCCGGCACCACCGACATCCAGGCCGGTGTGCTGGCCGTCAACGGCAGCCTGGCCGACGCCACCACCGTCAAAGTGGCCCAAGGGGCCACCTACCAGCTCAACACCAGCGACACGGTCGCGGGCATCGAAGGCGCGGGCAGCATCACCAGCGGCGCCATCACTGGCGCGGTCGCCACCCTCACCGTGAGCGGCAACACCACGCCTTTCAGCGGCGTGATCGGTGACGGCAGTGCCGGGGGCAAGCTGGCGCTCACCAAGGTCGGTTCGGGCACCCTGACCCTGAGCGGCCTGAACACCTACACCGGGGCCACCAGCATCAACGCGGGCACCTTGCTGCTGAGCGAAGGCGGCTACCGCACGCCCTCGTTCAACATCGCCACGGGGGCGGTGCTGCAACTGCACACCGATGCACGGTTGGATTACGGCACCAACACCAGTTTCACGGGCTCGGGCACGTTGCTAAAAACCGGCTTCGGCATGGTGATGTGGGGAACAACAGCCGCCACCTTTGCCATGGGCACAGGCAGTCTGATCGACGTTCAAGGTGGCACCTTCGTCGCTGGCTCTTCGGCCAACGAAGTCTGGACCAACAACCTGGCCAGCCTGAACGTGGCTGCCCAAGCTGTTTTCCGAACTGTCGAGGCCGATGTCCGCGTCGACGCCCTGACGGGCTCGGGTGCCATTCAAATGGGTTTTGGCGGCTACCCCAACTCGGGCCTGACCGTTGGCGTCAACAACTTCGCAGCGGGCAACTTCAACAGCGCAGGCAGCGCCAATTTCAGCGGCACCATTTTTGACTTTGGTCGCCTCATCAAGGCGGGCACAGGCACGCTCACCCTGTCAGGCAACAGCGTGCACACGGGTGCCACCATGGTACAAGCGGGCACCTTGCGACTGGGCGTTGACCAGGCCTTCAGCGCCTCCTCGGCCCTGACCATCAACCCCGGCGCCACCTTTGACCTCAATGGCAAGCGCCAAAGCCTGGTCTCGGTCGTGCAAGGCACGGGCACCGGCGTGGCCTCGCTGACTTTGGGCACTGGCGGCCAGCTCGAAATCAACGGCAACAACCTGACGTTTGCGGGTGTCATCAGTGGCGACGGCAGCCTGCGCAAGGTGGGCAACACCACCCTCACGCTGACCGGCGCCAACACCTTCACCGGTGAAACGCACATCGTCCAGGGCACCCTGACCCTGGCCGCCAACGGCGCACTGGGCCCTTACGAGCGCAATGGCGCGGCGGCCATCAACACGGCGGTGATCATCGGCGAGCTGGGCACGCTGACTTTGAACAACTTCAACCAGCGCATCGGCTCCCTAGCCGGTGCGGGCACCTTGACGCTGGGCACGGGCATGCTGGTCGTGGGTGGCAACAACGCCAGCACCACATTCACCGGGGTCTTCAGCACCACCGGCACAGGCATCCTGGGCACAGCAGGCAACGGCCACCTGGTCAAGGAAGGCACGGGCACGCTCACCTTGGGCGGTGCCACCAGCAACAGCAGTGGCCGCGCCGTGGTCAACGCGGGCACCTTGGTGCTCGACAAGGCCTCGAACGACACCAGCGTTCAGGCGCTGTCGGCGGGCACAGGCGTGGTCGCGCTGCAGATCAACAACGGGGCCACGGTCCGCATTGCAGGCACAGGCCCATCGCAAATCGGCACCACCTCCAACGTGTTGCTGAACGCGGGCGGCACGCTCGACCTCAATGGCCGCACCCTGACGCTCAACGAACTCACGGGCACCGGCAACGTCACCAACACCCTGGCGGGCTCGGGCAGCACGCTCGCACTGGGCAATGGCGGCACCCTCGCCTTCACGTTTGCGGGCACGCTGACCGATGGCGCAGCCAACGGCAGCACACCGGGCGGCACCGTGGGCCTGACCAAAGTCGGCTCGGGCACGCTCATCCTGTCGGCCATTCAGGCTTACAGCGGCGACACCACCGTCAGCGCGGGTGTCCTGCAACTGAGCATGGCCAACCAGCTCTCGCCCAGCACCACCGTCATCGTCAACGCCAAGCTCGTTCTGGGCGGCTTCAACCAGCGTGTGGGCGCTCTGGCCAGCACAGCGGCAGGCACCATTGAACTGGGCAGCGCCATACTGGATGTGGGCGGCAACAACGCCAGCACCACCTTCACCGGCTCGGTCACGGGCACGGGCGGCTTGGTCAAGCGCGGCGCAGGCACCCTGAGCCTGACCGGCAGCAACACCTACACCGGCAGCACCGCCATCAACAGCGGCAGCGTGTCGCTGGGCATCGGCGCAGCGGCCACCATGCTGGCCAGCACCTCGGTTCAGGTGGGCGGCGGCGCTTCACTGATCTTCAACACCAGCAGCAACCTGACGGTGGCCGATGGCTTGATCAGCGGCAGTGGCCAACTGGTGCAGCGCGGCACCGGCACCCTGACCTTCAACGGTGCCAACACTTACACAGGCGGCACCTTGCTGGAAAACGGCATTGTCCTGCTCGCGGCGAACGCCAGCACCAGCAATGCACTGGGCTCGGGCACCGTCAACGTCACCGGCAACACCACCTTGCGCACGGTGGCCAGCAGCACCGTCGTGCAACGCGCGCTTGGCAATGCCTTCACCCTGCAAAGCGGTGCCACGCTCTCGGTGGACGCCAGCGGCACCAACGGCACGCTGAGCCTGAACGGCGCCATCAGCGGCAGCGGCCACCTGGCCATCACCAGCGCGGCCACCACGGCCGTGATCATGACGGGCAACGTCAACATCACCGGCACCACCACCGTGGTGGCCAACAGCGTCCTGCAAATCGGCAATGGTGGCACCACCGGCACGCTGGCGACCGCCTCGGTCAGTCTGGCTTCGGGGGCCATCCTGCGCTTTCACCGCAGCGATGCCAGCAACTTCAACTCAGCCGTTTCCGGCACAGGTGCCTTCGAGAAAACCGGGGCCAGCAGCCTGACCGTGGGCGGCAAACTGAGCCACACCGGCACCACCACCCTCAGCGCGGGCAGCCTGGTGGCAAGTGCAGCCCAGGTGATGTCTGCCGTCAGCAACACCACCGTCAACACCGGGGCCACGCTCGACCTCAATGGCCTCAGCCAGACCCTGGGGTCTCTGGCGGGCGGCGGCACGGTGCAGACCGGCGCAGACGCGCAAACGGTTTTGAGCGTCGGCAACGCCACGAGCACCACGTTCTCCGGCGCCATTCTCGGCAGCGGCAACCTGATCAAAAACGGCGCGGGCACCCTGACGCTGTCGGGTGCCAACACCTACACCGGTGAGACGCGCATCACCACAGGTGGCCTGACCTTGTCGGGCGCTGACCGTTTATCCAATCAAACCGCCTTGAGCGTGGCCAATGGGGCCACCTTCACCCTCGGCGGTGTGGCCCAGCGCATCGGCTCATTGGCAGGCGCAGGCTCGGTCGTGCTGGGTGCAGGCACCCTGAGCACCGGCACCAACAACCTGTCCACCCAATTCAGCGGCGCCATCTCGGGCACCGGCGGCGTCACCAAAGCCGGTACGGGCGAATGGACCCTCTCGGGGGCCAACACCTACACCGGTGCCACCACGCTCAATGGCGGCATGCTGACCCTCAACGGCAGCCTGGCCGCTTCGGCCATGACGGTCAACAACAGCGCCACCCTGGCAGGCAACGGCAGCACCACCGGCGCCGTCACGGTGCAATCGGGCGGCACGCTCAGCCCAGGGCAGCGTTTGGGCAACAGCTCGTTGCCAGGCCTGCTGACCATCACCAACAGCCTGAACCTGCTGGCTGGCAGCACCCTGGTCATGGACCTGGACCCGAACGGCAACAGCCTGACCGACGACCAGATTCTGGGCGCCACCAGCGTCAGCCTGGCGGGCAACCTGGTGGTCAACGGCCTGTCGAGCTTTGCCGACTTGACCGGAGGCGCATGGCGCTTGATCAACAGCAATGCCATGGCCACGGGCAGCTTCAGCAGCGTCACGCTGCCCAGCGTGACAGCGGTCACCAGCACCGCCAGCACCTTCAGTGTGGTCACCAGCGAAACCCCGGTCGCCGGCCAGTACCCGGTCACCTTGCGCCTGGCCAGCAACTCGGCCGCATGGCCACAACCCCATTCCCTGTCGCTGGCCCCGGCCGACGACACCGGCAGCAGCAACCGCGACGCCATCACCCGCAACAGCAGCGCCCTCAATGTCAGCGGCGTGGCCCAGCCGGGCAAGAAAGTCTGGCTTTTCAACGACCTGAACAACAACGGCCAGCTGGACGAAGGCGAGGTGCTGGCCACCAACATCACCGCCACAGCGACTTACGGCGTTTTCAGCGCGCTCATCACGCTGGGCGCTGGCACCCACCGCATCATGGCGGTGCAGGTCGAAAGTGACGGCAGCCGCAGCCCCGTCAGCCAGGCTTTGCTCATCACCGTCGACCTGGAGGCCACTTTGAGCCCCGGCGTGGCGACCCTGGTCAACGACAGCCAGCAAACCAGCGACACCGGTCTGCTGGGCAGCGACCTGATCACCAACAACCCCTTCCCCACCTTCCGCTTCCAGTTGCCCACGGTGGCGGGCGGCGTGTCGGCAGCCTATGCCGCCACCGCCGGCATGAAGTTCGAATTGCGCCGCTCTTCTGTGGTGGAAGCCACCCGGATTCTGACGGCCGATGACATCACGCGCGGCTTTATTGACATCGTGCCTGATGCCGCCATTGCCGCTGGCAGCTATTTCCAGTATTGGCGCGGTGTGATCACCGACCAGGCCGGTAACATCAGCTCGACCGACCCGGTCTGGTCCATTCCTTTGCTGCGCGTGGACACCACCGCACCCGACGCGCCCTACGGCAACCCCCAGTACGCCGGGACCCCTCTGGAGCTTTTGCTCAACAGCGATACGGGCCGCTCCAGCACCGACAAGGCCATCGCGCTGAACACCGGCTTCAGTGTGCGCGGCCTCACCAGCACCGACACCCGCCTGATCGCCTTGCGCCTGTACAAGCCCGACGGCACCAGCACCGAGCTGGGCACGCTGTCGTTTTCAGACAGCTCGTACTGGACCTACACCTACACCGGTGAAGCCCTGCCCGACGGCAACTACACCTTGCGCGCACGCGCCATGGACCTGGCGGGCAACTGGTCTGCCGAAAGCGCAGCGCTCAATTTCAGCATCGACACCAGCGCCCCGCAAACGCTGGACGCGCCCAGTCTGGCGGCCGCTGGCGACAGCGGCTCGAGCAGCACAGATGGCATCACCAACCTGACGTCCACCCTGGTGGTCTCCGGGCTGGCCGCCCCTTCGGCACAGGTGCGCCTGCTCGACTACGGCAGCAGCGCCAGCAACACGGGCCTGAACAGCCTGGGCGACCCGATCCATGGCGCTGTGATCGCCACCGCCACCGCCAACGCACAAGGCGTCTACAGCTTCAGCAGCCTTTACCTGGCCCCCGGCATTCACCACCTGCGCGTCATCCAGAACGACCTGGCGGGCAACTGGAGCGCGCCCGGCGCCGCCTTGCGCACGGACATCGACACCCAGCCACCGGCCACACCCACGGTCTTTTTCAGCGACACCCGCAGCCGCACACCGACCTTGTCGGGCACCTACGACGCCAGCAACACCCAGCAACTGGTGGTGCGTGTCAACAACGTGGTCTACGGCGTGACCGCAGGCACCTCGGTCACGATCGACGGCACCGCCAGCATCACCGTGGCGGGCCTGGTGCTCGATGCCGCCAGCGGCATCTGGAGCCTGGCCATTCCGCGCGAACGCGAGCTGAGCCCGACCCTGGCGGGCTCGCTCTACACCGTCACCGTCATGGCCACGGACCTGGCTGGCAACCGCGTGATCAGCAACAGCCGCGACCAGCTGCGTCTGAGCAGTGCCGACATCAGCGGCGCAGGCATCCCGATCTCCACGCCTGCCAACATGCTGGCCTATGCCAGCCAGATCGGCCAGCTCTACAGCCTCAGCGTGACCGGGCAAGCCCAGTTGGGCAGCACCCTCGTGGGCTCGGACCTGTACGACCTGAACACCAACCTGAACATCGCCGCCGTCCATGCCGGTGTGGTGGCGGTGGGTGAGACCAAGACCGTCTCGGTCATGGTCATGCCTTCGGGCAGCTCCCCTGCAAGCGTGCGCAATGGCGTGACCAGCACCGCCATGAGCGGCGTGGGGTTCATCTTCGTGCGCAGCGAACTCACGCCCTTGGGCATCAGCCTGGCGGCGGCAGGCGACAGCGCCACGGTGGGTGACAACATCACCCGCCAACTGGCCCCTGTGCTGCGCATTGCATTGCCCGCCAGCGTGCAGGCAGGCGACACCGTTCGCCTGGCCATGGGCACCACCGAAGTCTTGCGCCACACCCTCTCGGCAGCCGACCTGGTCAACCGGGGTACATTGGCGTCACCGGCTTACTGGGTAGACCTGCAAGCGCACACCCTGTTCAACGGCAACACCGTCTACAACACCGCCAACAGCAACGCCATCACGGCGCAGGTGCTGCGCGTGCAAAACGGCGCTTTCCAGGCCAGCGCCGCAGTCACACTGCAAACGCTGTCGGTCGACAACGTGACCCCCTCTGCGCCATATTCGACCGCACTCGAACGGGGCGACGACTTGGGCAACCCGGAAGTCCCGCAAGACCAGACCGACAACCGCCTGCCCCGTGGCAACCAATTCAACCTCACGGGCTGGGTGCATGCCAACCAGGGCACCACCAGCGTCGAGGTCTGGGCGGGCACCCGCCTGCTGGGCCGCACAGGCGTCACGGCCGACAACCGCTGGAGCTTCTTCCTGCCGGCCACCGCGCAGCCTTTGGCCGACGGCAAGCACGACATCACCATCGTCGCCGTCGATGCGGCAGGCAACCGCAGCAACGCCTCTGCCGCGCTGACATTGACTGTTGACACCGCCATTGGCAAACCCGGCAACCTGGCCATTCATGCCAGCTGGGACTCGGGCGTCAAGGGCGACAACATCACCTCGCGTGCGGTCGACAGCTTCATGCTGATCACCGGCAAAGCAGACCCCTCGGTGATGACCCAGCCCTACTGGAGCGGCACCACCTACACCTTCAACAACAGCCTGCGCATTTTTGACGACATCAACAACAACGGCATCCTGGATGCCGGTGAAGAGCTGTCCATCTACAACCCGGCCGCCAACCAGTGGACCGACTGGCGCGGCAGTTTCAGCATTTACATCGACGCCAACCAACTGGCCGAGGGCAACCACCGCCTGCGCGTGATCCAGACGGACGCGGCAGGCAACACCAGCGTGGCCAGCGATGCGCTGGCCATCCGCATTGACCGAGCCCCCCAGGCCCCCCTGGGTGTGTTCCTGGCCCCAGGCCAGGACGATGGCCTGTTCAGCGCCGACGGCGTGATCCACAACGCACGGCCCACCGTGCGCGTTCAGCTGGCCCCGAACGCCCGGGTCGGCGACCGCATCGAGGTCTACAACGGCGCGTCTGCCGTCAGCACCAACATGCTGGGTGCCACCGGCCTGACCGCCACCGACCTGGTGCGCGGCTATGTCGACATCCGCAGCACCATCATCCTGCCCCAAGGCACACTCTCCTTGTATGCCCGCGCACTGGACGCGGCAGGCAACACCAGCACCATGACCAGCGACCAGGCCTACTTGCGCCTGGACGTGATGCCCACTGAAGTGCCTGCAGCGCCCAACATCGCCTTCACGGCGGCCGACGACACCGGCCCCAGCAGCACCGATCTGGTCACCCGCAAAGCCAACGGCTGGACCGTCTCGGGCACCGCCACGGGCAGCACCGCCAGCCAGATCAACATCTACGCGGGCACCACCTTGCTCGGCTCTGTGCAACCGGCCACCCAAGGCGGCGCATGGTCCTTCACCTACAACGGCCCGGCGCTGGCCGATGGCGTCTACACGGTCTACGCCCGTGGCGTGCATGCCAACGGCCTCGAAGGCGCGGCCTCCAGCGCCCTGTTCTTGCGCATCGACGCGTCGGCCTACCAGCGCAACCAGTTCTGGCTGGACGCCACCGACGACACCGGCCCGGTCAACAGCGATGGCATCACCAGCCAAACCCGCCTGACCTTCAAAGGCATCGCCAACCCCGGTGCCACGGTTGAGATTTTTGAAGATGTCAACCAAAACGGCATCCTGGACGACGGTGAAAAGCGGACCACCTACAACGTCAACGGCACCACCGTGGTCCCCAGCCTGGTCGCTGCCGCCGCCAGCACCATCACCGACGCCACAGGGGCCTTTGCCGCCGACATCGAGCTGGGCACCGGCCTGCACACCATCCGCGCACGCCAGACCTTCATGTCGGGCGGTGTCAGCGTCACCAGCTTGCTGGGCCAGCCGGTGAACATCCGGGTCGATCTGGACTACCCCTTCACCCCCAACTACGCCCAGCTCAGCAGCGTGGGCGGCCTCGAAGTCCTCAATGATGCGGGCGAAACCGTCAGCAGCAACCCCAACCCGACTCTGACCCTGAGCTTGCCCGAAGGCGTGGAGCTGGGCGACGAAGTGCTGCTGATGAACGGCAGCACCGTCATCATTCGCCAAAGCGTCACGCTGCGCGATCTGGCCAGTGCCGCCATCGACATGCCCATCACGGCCGCGTCGCGCCTGCCCGACGGCACCTACACCACCTTGAAGGTCCGCCTGGTCGACAAAGCGGGCAACGCCAGCCCAGATGTGCAGATGCGCTCGCTGGTGATCCGCACCTCCGGCATTGCCGCGCCCACCGAATTCAAGCTGCTGCCCGAAGACGACACCGGTGCCAGCAACACCGACAACCGCACCAACCGCACCACAGGCTTCACCCTCACCGGCAAAGCCAGCGCCACGGCCGTTTCGGTCAACATTTACGCCAACGGCGTGCTCTTGGGCGAAGCCTACCCGGAGCCCGAAGCCCCCTACGCCTTCAGCTTCACCTACACAGGCCAGGCATTGACACCCGGCAGCTATGCGCTGGAGGCCCGCGCCATCGACTTGCTGGGCTTGCCCGGCTTGACGGCCAGCGTGAAGGTCGCGTTCGATGACAAACTGCCGCCGCCCAGCCGCTTGAGCGTCAACCCCCTGGACGACAGCGGCTCGGACAGCAGCGATGGCATCACCAACCTGACCACCGGTTTGCGCCTGAGCGGCATCGCCGAGCCTGGCGTGAGCGTCAGCGTCTTTGACGACCTGAACGACAACAACCTGATCGACGACGGCGAACTGCTGGCCACCGTGACGGCAGACGTCACAACCGGGGCCTTCACCAGCACCATCAACCTGGGCTCGGGCAACCACAAATTGCGGGCCATCTCGTCTGACGCCGAGGGCAACATCAGCCTGGCCTCGGCCTCGATGCCCCTGACCGTTGACCGCCAGCCGGTGTCGCCGCCGCCCGCCATCAGCTTGCTGCCCAGCTCGGACACGGGCCTGCGCAGCAACGACCGACTGACGTCCGAGAACACGCCGACCTTCCGCATCACCTTGCCCGCAGACGCCCAGGTGGGCGATGTGGTCTGGCTGACCTATGCCGGTTATTTCAGCAACCCGACCAGCCCGTATGTCCTGGGCACCTGTGAGCTGACCGCGGCCGACATCGTGGATGGCGGGCGTGGCTTTGTCGACATCGAAAGCGCCCAGGTGATGGCCGACCGGTCATGGACCACCGCCAGCGGCTACTACATCGGGGCCTATGTGGTGGACATTGCCGGCAACGTCGGCCGCATGAACGTGCTGCCCAGCCTGCAAACCGACACGGTTGCCCCCAATCCGGACACCAGCCCCTTCATTCCCCCTGCCCCGCTGCTCGAAGGCATGGACGACAGCGGCAGCAGCCGCAGCGATGGCATCACGGTGGTCAACAAGGGCTTCACCCTGTATGGCACGGTGCCCACCGGCACCCGCCGTGTGGAGCTGTTTGACGGCGACACCTCGCTGGGCTTTGCCCAAATGCTCAGCAGCACCAGCTGGTCATTCAATTACACCGGCACGGCTTACAACGCCACCACCCGGGTGTTCACCCTCACGGCGACCGACGAAGCGGGCAACATCAGCAACCGCTCCTTGCCACTGATGGTCACCTTTGACGCCAATGCACCGGCCAAGCTGTGGGCCCCCAGCCTGCTGCCCACGGTCGACACCGGCCGCCTGAACACCGATGCGGTGACCAGCACCCACTCAGGTCTGGCCTTCACGGGCTTTGCCAACCCGGCAGCCGTGGTGCGCCTGTACGACGACCGCGACAACAACGGCCTGCTCGAAGACCTGGAGCTGATTGCCCAGGTGACGGCAGACACTGCCGGCAAGTACGACTTCACCAACATCGAGCTGGGTCTGGGCGGGCACTTCTTGCGCGTCATCCAGCAAGACAAGGCTGGCCTGTGGAGCGCCCCGAGCAGCGCCACCCCGGTGGTGATCGACAAATCGGCCCCGCTGCGCCCGACCGTGGTGCTGCAACAAATCAGCAGCGCCACCTCCACGCCCACGCTGACCGGCAGCTACGACAAGAACGACACCGACCGTCTGTTTGTCTATGTGAACGGCAAAGCCTACAGCGACGTGGCCGGACGCACCGCCACCTTGGCCGGTGTGACTTACACCACCCTCGCAGGCCTGACACTGAACGCCAGCCAGGGCACTTGGAGCCTGACCCTTCCCCGCGCACAGGCCCTAAGCGCCAGCACCACCGCCTACCAGGTGACGGTGCAAGCGCTTGACCTGGCAGGCAATGTGGCCGTGGACAGCAGCATCAACGAACTGTTGATCACCACCGTCCCGACGGACCCACTGGCGCCCAGCTACGTGCGCATCACGGCCGCCACCGACACAGGGGTGAGTGCTTCCGACAGCATCACCCAGCAACTGGCCCCCGTTTTTGAAATCGGCCTGAACACCAGCGCCGTGCAGGTGGGCGATGTGGTGCGCCTGTTGCAAGGCAGCACCGAGGTCAGCCGCGTCACCCTCAGCGCCGAAGATCTGGCCAATGGCTGGCTGCAACTGCAAGCCCAAACGCCGCTGACCGGCACCGGCAGTGCCTCTGGCACCCTGTACGCCGACGCCACCGCCATCAAGGCCAGCATCGTGCGGCTGAGCAGCACGGGCACCCAGGAAAGCGCCAGCACCTGGCTGCAAACCCTGTCCATCGACACGGTGGCCCCCAGCGCGCCGTCTGCGCCCGACCTCAACAAGGGCGATGACCGAGGCAACTCCTACTACAGCACCCACGCCGCCGACAACCTGGTGCGCCGCGCCAACGGTTTGTCGTTCACCGGCACCGTCACGGCGGACCAGAACGTCACCGCCGTCTGGCTCTACGCCAACAACCAGCTGCTGGGCAGCACCGGCGTCAACGATGCCAACACCTGGGCCTTCTTCTACCCCAGCACGGCCGCGCCCCTGGCCAACGGCACCTACCAGATCACGGCTGTCGCGGTCGACCGCACCGGCAACCGCAGCCTGGTCTCCACCGCCCTCACGTTGACCATTGACACCGTGGTCAATGCCCCGCAATCGCTCATGCTGGTGGCCGCCAGCGACAGCGGTGCGCGGGGCGACGGCATCACCCGCGTCAAGAACAGCTTGCGCATCCAGGGCCAGGGCGAAGCCGGGGCCACGCTGCGCATATTTGATGACCGCAACGGCAACGGCAAGCTCGACACCGGCGAAGAACTCACCCTCGACACCGGGACCTACCCCAGCGAAGGGGCCAATGGCACCGTGGGCACCAACGGCGCCTTCACATTGACCCTGGCCACCGCTTTGAGCGAAGGCGACCACAGCCTGCGCATCCTCCAGACCGACAAGGCGGGCAACACCAGCGTGGCCAGCAGCGCCCTCAACGTGCGGGTGGACACCGGAGCCCCACAACCCTTGGGTGTCACCCTGGCCCCCGGCCAGGACAATGGCCTGTTCGTCAGCGATGCCATCACCTCCATCGAACGGCCCACTTTCCGCATCAGCCTGCCGCCCGAAGTGGTGGAAGGCGATCTGGTGCAGCTCTACCGCTACAGCAACGGCGCGCTGGCCTACCAGATTGGCCTGACCCGTCTGGACGCCCTGGACCTGTCACGCGGCTGGGTCGACTTGACCAGCACCACCGCCCTGTCGGGCGACTACAACGGCACCACCACGGGCTGGGGCATTTTTGCCCGCATCACCGATGCGGCCGGTAACGCCAGCCCGATTTCGACCACCCGTGGCAACCTGCCCTGGCTGACGGTCGATCGCACAGCCCCCGCAGCCCCCACCACTTTGGCCCTGATGGCGCAAGATGACACCGGCTCCAGCAGCACGGACAGGATCACCGCCAAAGCCACAGGCTTTACCCTCACGGGTGCCAACATCGCCACCGATGTACGCCGCATTGACCTGTTCGATGGTGAAACCTACATCGGCAGCGCCGCACCAGGCTCTGCCGACACCTTCAGCTTCACCTACGATGGACCAGCACTGAGCGAGGGCGTGCACTGGATCACGGCCAAAGCCGTGGATGCAGCGGGCAACATCAGTCCCGGCTCCAACGTCATCCAGCTGGTCATCAACGCCACCGAACTGAGCCCTGCGCTGCAGCTGGGCAGGCTGCAACTGGCCACCGCCAGTGAAACAGGCCTGAGCCGCAACGACGGCATCACCAACCTGGGAACCGTGACCATCAACGGCATGATGACCCCGGGTGCCCGGGTCCAGTTGTTTGTCGACCTCGATGGCAACGGCCGCTACTCTTCGGGCGAGGCCATTGGGGCCCCCGTCACGGCCAACGCCACCACGGGCGCATTCAGCGTTGCCGGGGTCGGTCTGCGCAGCGGCGTCAATGTGATCCGCGCTTACGCCTACAACGCCACCACCGGCATGCCCATGGGCGAGGTCTCACAGGCCTTGACCGTGACCGTCAAGTCCACCCCGCCCGGCCAACCCGGCGTGGTTGAATTGCTGGCGGCCAGCGACACCCCACTCTCGGGCACGCCCACCGGCATCAGCACCGGTGACCGCATCACCTCTGACAACACCCCCACACTGCGCGTGAGGCTGCCCGCCGATGCGCAAGTCGGGGAACAGGTGCGCCTGTACAACGGCAGCACCCTGATCTTCTCGATCGGCCTGAGCGCGGCCCAAGTGGCCGCTGGCGTGGCGGACATCACGATCCCCAGCACCATGCCGCTGGCCAATGGCAGCTACAACTTCACGGCAGCCTTGCTCGACATGGCGGGCAATGAAGGCGAGAAATCGCCCACCCCGTACACCACCGTCATTGACACCCTCGGCCCGGTGGCCCCCACCGGCCTGGACCTGTTGGGCCGCGATGACATGGGTGTGAGCAACACCGACAACATCACCAGCAAAACCAGCGGTCTGACGCTCACCGGCAATGTGCCGGCCGATGCCGTCATCCTGAACATCTACGACACCGCCACCGACCCCTCGTTGCGCGAACTGTTTGACAACAGCACCTTCCTCAGCAGCAGCGCCACGGCGCTGGGCGTTTACCCGCCCGATGTGCGCAACGTCAGTCTCATGGCCGCAACCCTGAACGGCCTGGGGATCTCGGGCTCAGTGCTGGCGGATGTGGTCACAGCCAAGACGGGCAGCGCCGACCGTTGGCTCATGGGCGTGTACAACAGCGAACTCGACCAGACCCAGATGATCGAGGTCTGGCTCTCGCTCGATGTCAACGGACAGCTGCAAGCGAGCACCGCCGCCGCAGCCTACCGCAACGGCGACCACACCTTGAACGGCGTCACCCTGAATGCGGCCTGGGCCAAACCCACCGCCACCGCCCTGGTGGCCACCTCGGCGGCGTCCAGTGGCTTCGGGGTCGAAAGCCTGGAAGGCGCCTTCACCGGCGTCAAGACCACCCTGATCGCCAGCCTGAGCGGGGCGCAGCTGGGTGTGAGCACCTTCAGCTACACCACCGGCAGCCTGGCCGCCGGGCTGCACAACTTCACGGTGCGGGGCGTGGACCTGGCAGGCAACGAAGGCGCTGCCGCCAGCCTCAAAGTCAGCGTGGACAACCAGAGCGAAGCCCCATCGCTGGCACTCGGTGCCGGCCTGGACGTGGGCGCCAGCACGGGCGATGGCCTGACCCGAACCGCCACGGCTTTGGTGTTCAACGGCTCGGCCGAGGTCAACGCCCGCGTCGTGCTGTTTGACGACCTCAACAACAACGGCTTGCTCAACCCGGGTGAAGAAATCGCCGAGACCCTGGCCAGCGCCACCACAGGCGCTTTCAGCTTCACCGGCATCAGTCTGGGTGCAGGCCCGCACCTGCTGCGCGCCATCGCCTTTGACAACGCCGGCAACGCCAGCACGGCCAGCGAGGCCGTGGACATCTTCATCGACCTGCAGGTGCCCCAAGCGCCGACACAGTTGAGCCTGTCGCCTGTCAGCGACACTGGCTTGCGCAGCGACGACGCCATCACCACCGCCGGGCGCGTACTCAACCTGCGCGCCAGCCTGGCCAGCGACGCCGTGGCAGGCGACCTGCTGAGCCTGTACAACAACACCACCTTGCTCAGCCGCATCACGCTCACCAGCGCCCAGATTGCGGCCGGTTACGCCGACCTCACGGTCAGCGCCAACGCCTTGGTGGCCGGGGCCTACGTCAACGTCATCCGCGCGCAGATCACCGACCGGGCGGGCAATGACGGGGCTTTCTACACCCTGCCCGACCTGAACCTGCTGGGCTTGACCGCCGCCCCCACAGGCCTGGACCTGATCACCGACTCCGACAGCGCCAGCGCCGGGGCCACCGGCAGCAACAGCACCGGTACCAACACCGACAACATCACCCGCAGCAACACCAACTTTGTCATCAGCGGCAGCCTCGCGGGCAACATCGTGGGCGTGCTGGTCTATGACGACACCGACCGCGTGAACCCCTTGGGCCAGGCCGAAGTCAACCTCGACACGCTGACCTGGACCTTCAACTACACCGGCGCACCCTATGCCGACGGCACACGCGCCTTCTATGCCCGGGCCATTGACATGGCGGGCAACCGCTCCGACTTCAGCGCCCCGCTGTGGGTGAGCTTTGACACCAATGGCCCGGCCCGTGCCACCTGGACCGGCAACGGCAACTTTGACGCGCAGCCGCTGGCCGATGCCGCCACCGCCATCACCGCCAACGGCGGAAGTAACGTACTGGCCGGCTGGACCATCAGCGGCAGTGCCGGCAACATTGGTTACTGGCGGCCCTCCACCAACACGGCATCGAGCTTTTATGTGGGCACGGGCTACACCAACATTGGCAACGTGGCCTACACATTCGGCGGCAGTACCAGTGGTGTGCGTTTTGTCCAGAACAGCGCCTTGATCGCTCAGGCGGGCGAGACGTTCAATCTGTCGGTAGACATCGGCAACCGGGGTGGCAATGCAGCTACCCAGGTTCTCTCCGCCGGGACGTACTTCTCCATCGAACGCACAGACGGCACCGTCTTGGCCAAACGCGTAGTGGCCGAGAGTGAACTCGGCGCAGACGGAACATTCAAGACGTTCACGCTCAGCTACGACGCTCAAGCCGCTGACGTCGGACAAGGCCTGCGCGTTGTCTTCGGTGTCGGGCAGGACACGCGCACCAACAACTACAGTGACTTCAACAATGTCGTATTCACGCGCAGCGGCACACCCGACCCGGTGATCCGCACGTTCACCAACACCGGCAGCACCACCTTGAGCGGCTATGCCGACCCGGGCGCCCGTGTGCTGCTGTTTGCCGATGCGAACCAGAATGGCAACCTGGATATCGGTGAGCGTTCGTGGAACACCACGGCCAACGCCACTACAGGTGTCTTTACACAAGCCATCACGCTGCCGCAGGGCAACTACAGCGTCCGCGCCATGCAGTTTGACCGTGCAGGCAACCTGAGCCTGCTGTCGCAAGAACAACAAGTCGTGGTCACCCAGTCCACCCTGGTGGCCAGCGCCGACACCACGGCACCCACCGTGACCGCACCGGTGCTCAACACCGCGTCCGACACGGGGGCCGTCACCAACGACGGCATCACCAAGCTGACCACGGCCATCACCGTCACAGGGACGTTCGAAGCAGGCAGCACGGTGCAGATTTTCCGCGACCGCAATGACAACGCACGCCTGGACGATGGCGAGCTGTTGGGCACCGCCACCCTGAGCGGCAGCACCTACACACTGGCCAACCTGAGTTTGCCCGTGGGCACGCACACCTTGTACGCACTGGCCACCGACGCCGCAGGCAATGTCAGCTTGTCAAGCGCCAGCACCGTCAAGATCGACAACCTCGTGCCGGTGCCCACCCGCATCGACCTGCTGAGCAGCAGCGACTCGGGCCTGTTCAGCGCCGACAACACCACCAACAACCAGGCCCCGACCTGGCGCGTCAGCCTGCCCGAAGGCGTGGTGGCAGGGGACAAAGTCCGTCTGTACTCGGCCAACAACACCACCTCCAACATCGGGACCCTGACCCTGACGGGTGCCGACATCGTTGCGGGCTATGTGGACTTCACGCCCACCAACACCTTGCGCTTGACGGGCGCAGGCTACCTCGACCTCACCCGCAACGAACCCGAAACCAACGTCAGCCGTGAAATCGTCTTCAAGACGACCACCGGCGGCGGCCTCTTCGGGGTGCAAAGCCCCAGTGGTGCTTATGACCGCGGTCTTTGGGTCACCGCCAACGGCAACATTGCATCGTACGTCTACACCTCGGAAACCCTGACCAGCACGGGTCTGAACCTCAACGATGGCCGCGAACACAAATTGGTGTTCACCCTCGGCCCGGGTGGCCAACGCATCTATGTCGATGGCGTGCTGGTGCTGTCGGGCACCAAGGCCACATCGGACTACAACTGGGACACCAACCAACGCCTGGGTTACGCCAACAGTACCTATTTCACGGGCGAAATCCTGTCTTACCGGGCATGGGACGCCCAGCTGACCGCCGCCCAGGTGGCGGGCACCGCCGCCTTGCCTGCGGCCGTGAGCCAATTGGTTTTTGGCGACAACGCCGCCATCGACATCGGCGCCAACCCGAGCACCGACATCCGGGTGGTCGGCAGCATCCCCAACATGCTGGCCGAAGGCACCTACTCCAACGCCATCAGCGCCCGCATCGAAGACCTGTCGGGCAACCTGAGCGGTGCCCGTGTGCTCGACCGCGCCGTGATCGATGTGACCGCGCCTGCGGTGCCGACCATCGCCCTGCTGCCCGCAGACGACCTCGGCACACTGAACAACGACAACCTCACCAGCCGCAATGCCGGCTTCACACTGACCGGCACCGTCACGGCAAGCACGGCCGCGCGCGTGGACATCTACCTAGGCACGACCCTGGTGGGCAGCACGCCCGTGGTGGGTTCTGCAAGCTCCTGGACCTGGACGTACACCGGCGCGCCACTGAGCGATGGCATCCAGACCTTCACCGCCAAGGCGGTGGATGCCGCAGGCAACAGCAGTGGCTACGCCACGCCGCTGATGCTCGACATTCAGGCCAGCGCCCTGCGTCCCGTGCGCGCCTACGAGAACACGCTGTGGATCAACACCACCAGCAACGACAGCAACTGGCCTGATGACCGCATCACCAACAACAGCGTGGTCAACATTTCGGGTCGCCTGACACCCAACAGCACAGTCTGGTTGTACAACGACCTCAACAACAACGGCCAGATTGACCCCGGTGAGCGCGTCAACGCCAGCGGCACGATCACGACCGATGCACGAGGCATTTTCACGGCCCAGAGTGTGAACCTCACCTGGGGCCTCAACCGCATCCGCGCCATCGCCATCGATGCCAGCGGACAGGCCATCGGTGACACCAGCACACTGAACGTGACGCTGGACACCACCCCATCGCTGATCCCGGGTGTGCCGCAACTGCTGGAAAACGACACCATCACGCCCGATGCCGATCGCCAGACCACCAATACACGACCCTGCTTCCGCATCGATCTGCCCTCCACAGCGGTGGCGGGGGACGAGCTGCGCCTGTACAGAGGAACACAAACAGTTTTGCTGGACAGCAAGCTCCTCACGGCAGCCGACATCACAGCTGGCTACGCCGTCTTGCAAATCCAGCCAGGCCAGGAGCTGAGCGCCAATTCGACCCTGGGCTACAGCTACAACGGCTTGCAGTCGATGCTGGTTGATCGTGCGGGAAACATCAGCGTCTCCCCCAACCTGAGCACGCGTTTCGAAGTCACCATCGGTGCGGCTGACACGACCACGGCCGTGCGGGCCATCACGCTCGACAACGCCAGCAACACCGGCTACTCAGCCAGCGACAACCTGACCAGGCTGAGCAACCCCACGCTCAAGATCCTGCTGGGCAGCTCTGCGGCTGTGGGTGGCAAGATCGAGATCTACAACGCCAACAATGCCACCGCTACCTACCTCAAGGGCACAGTGGTGTTGACACAGACGCACCTGAACCAAGGCTATGCCCTGGTCAACACCATCGATCTGACTCAAGGCGATGCGACGAATTACTACCGTTACATCCCCAGTGGCAGCAGCACGCCCACCATCGGCATGACGCCGATCTACCTGCTGAGCATTGACAGCACGGTACCGACCGCTGTGACGGCGATCGATCTGCCCTTCAACGAAGACTGGGGCCCATCGAGCACCGACAACATCACCAGCAAGAACCGGGAGCTGACCATCACCGGCGGCCTGCCTGCAGATGCCGTGTCGGCCAATCTGTACGTGGAATACGACGCAACAGGGACAGGTACGTCCTACGGCGCAGCCACCCTCCTGGGAACAGCCCGTGCGGCCAACAGTGGCTTCATTTACACGACCAGCAGCACCTTGACCTTGGCCGATGGCAAGTACCGCATCCGGGCCAAAGCCGTGGACGCGGCGGGCAACGAAAGTGCCCTCAACGCCACGACAGCGGACTTGGTCTTCACCATCGACACCGGTGCCGGTGGCGCCCCCACGATTGGTGTGGCCGATGCCGACATGAGCTATGTCAACGGCGCAGTCCGGCTCGCCAACTATCAGCACTACATCACCCTGAGCGGCACAGGCCCGGCAGGCAGCAGCTTGCTGGTGTTCAACGACCTCAACAACAACGGGGTACAAGACCCCGGCGAGCCGACCATGGCGCTGGGCAGTGTGGGCACCACCACAGCGATCACCTCGCCGGTCATCAATGCCGGTGGCACCTACAGCTACGACCTGGTGTCACTGGTTGACGGCGTCTACAACCTGCGCGCAGTGACCACCGATGCCGCTGGCAACAGCAGCACCTCGGCCGCCACCCTCCGCTTTGAGCTGGACCGCTCGGCCAGCCCGAATCTGGCCATTGCGCTGCTGCCCAACACACTGGCCGCCAACAACGACACCGGCCTGAGTGCTTACGACGGCAACACCACCAACACCACGCCCAGCTTGCGCGTGACGCTGCCGCGCAATGCCGCTGTGGGCGACGTGGTGGAGATCACCCGTTACTCAACCTACAACGCCACGTACCGGATTGCTCAAACCACCCTGACGTCCACGGACATCACCGCCGGTTTTGTCGACCTGACCAGCAGCCCACTGGCCCCCGCGACCTATTCCAGCACCACCGCCATCACCGCCTGGTACACCGACCGGGCAGGCAACCGCAGCACTGGCGTGAGCCTGGGGACATCGCTGGTGGTGGATGCCACCGCACCCGCCGCCCAAAGTTACATCAACCTGCTCAATGCCGATGACACGGGCGTGAGCGCCACGGACAACACCATCCGTTTTGGCACCAACATCAGTTTTGCCAACAACGCCAGCTACCTCTTGGCCGCAGATGTGGTGCAAGTCGAGGTGGTGGACGTGTTCAATGGCACCACCACCACACTGGGCTACGCCAGCATCAATGCCAGCCGGGTCTGGAACTTCACTTACCGTGGCACGGCTTTGGCCGATGGCACGCACAGCATCGGCATTCGCACCACCGACGCGGCGGGCAACACCAGCGCCATCTCGTCCCCCCGACTGGACGTGGTGGTGGACAGCAGCCCGTCGGCCGTTTTCACTGCAGCCCTGACCGCTCTCACGGACTCCGGCACGGTGGGCGACAACCTGACCAACACCAACCAACCCGTCATCGCCGGGACGGCCGAGCCCAGCGCGCGCATCAGTGTGTTCCGCGACGCCAACGGCAACGGCATCCCCGAGCCGAATGAGCAAATCACCACATCGGACAACGTCACCACAGTCATCAACGCCAACAGCACCACCGGGGCTTACAGCTTCACCATGGCCACGCAAGCGGTGGGCATGCGCAACTACATCGTGGTGCAGCAAGACAAGGCGGGCAACTTCAACGCCATCACGGTGCCCCTGACGGTTGACCGCACGGCCCCTTCGCCGCGCTCACTGGTCATGCTCAATGCCGATGACAGCGGTTACTTTGCCACCGACCGCATCACCGCAGACACCGCACCCACCTTCCGGGTGAACCTGCCCACCGATGTGCGTGTGGGCGACACGGTGGAGTTTTATGTACGCCGCAGTTCCGCCTACGCCGGCACCGTGCTCGACCCGGTCAATGGCACCTATGTGGCGATGCGCCGCATCCTCGACGCCAATGACCTGAGTCAGCAGTTTGTCGACTTTGCAGTGAGCAACACACTGCCCAACCTGCAAATTTGGGCCTCCACGCGCATCATCGATGTGATGGGCAACGTCAGTGCCTACAAGAGCATGTCCCTGGGCGCCATCACCGGGGGCGCTTACAACCTGCAGGTGGACACACGTCCGGCACCCGACTCCAATGTGCCCTACCTGGTCACGGCCGATGGCGCGTCGTCTTCGACTGTGGCCAGCCTGGCCGCACGCACAGCCACCACCACAGCCAACCGTCTGTTCACCCTGCAAGGCACCATCTCCGCGGCCGGCACCAACGAATCGGCCTTGAGTGTGGTGTATGTGGAAATCTTTGACCGTCTGAATGATGCCAACCAAACGCTGATCCCCTTGGGCAAAGCCAGCGTCAAAGCCGGTGCGTGGTTCTTCACCTACACCGGCTCTGAACTGGTGCAAGGCAACCACACCCTGGTGGTGCGTGCCGTGGACTTGGCAGGCAACCTCTCGCACACCGATGCCGAGCTCAAAGCCAGCACCGCCACGCTCACGCTGAACGTGAACAACGCCAGTGTGACCACTGCGCCCGCCGACCGGATCGCCCCCACACTGGTGGATGGCATTTCGTTTGACGGCACCCAAATGACGCTGACCATGAGCGAGCCGGTGCAAACCAGCTTGCCGTCTTCGGCGTTTGCCGTGGCCGTCAATGGCCAACTGGTCACCGTCAGCAGCGTGACCGTTGACCCAACCGACCGCACACGCCTGACCCTCACGCTGGCGCAACCGGTCTACCGTGGCCAGCAAATCACCCTGGCCTACAGCGACCCAAGCCTCAACAACGATGCGCTGGCGCTGCAAGACGATGCCGGCAACGATGCGGCCAACTTCTATGTCTCGTCCGACCGCGTTGAGAACCTGAACGCCCCAGCCACACCGGGCACGCCCGATTTGCTGGCGGCCGATGACAGTGGCCGCTCGGGCACCGACAACAACACGAACATCAACAGCATGCGCGTGTCGATTGCTTTGCCAGTGGGCATTTCGGCAGGCGACACCCTCAGAATTGCGCTCAACGACGCGACCAGCACCACCCTGACGACCATCACCCTGAGCGCCATGCAGGTGGCCAGCGGCCTGGCCATCGTGGCCCTGCCCGCCGTGACCCATGCCGACGTGAACAACCCAGGAGGCTACAGCTTTGGCATCAAGGCGCGTGTGGAAGCCCCCGCAGGCAGCGTGACCGGCAATACGGCCACGCTGACATCGAGCTGGTCCGGTGTTTTGAGCATGGTGCTCGACACCGTGGCGCCCGCACTGCCCACCTGGGGCTCGGTGGATGACCGTGGCGTCACCGACATCAACGGCTTCATCAGTTTCTACTCCAAAACCAGCCGCCCACAGCTCCAAGGCAGGGCCGAGCCGGGCAGCGTCATCCGTGTGGTGGCCAACGATGTTTTCCTGGGCACCACCACCGCACTCAACGACGGCAGCTGGCAATTCGACACCAACGGCTCGAATCTGGCCGATGGCAGTTATTCGGTGGTGCTCACGGCCACCGACCTGGCTGGCAACATCACTGCCGAAACCGCGCCGCTGTACCTGACGATTGACACCAAAGTCCCGGAAACGCCCAAAATCACCGGTGTTTTTGCGGACACAGGCCGCAGCGCCAACGACGCCGTCACCAAGACACGCACCCTGGTGCTGGAAGGCAAAGCCGAACCCTACAGCCGCGTTCGCATCTACCGCGAAGGCACCACAGCGTCAGTAGGCACCGCCACGACCGACCGCAATGGTTTGTGGAACTTCAGCTACACCGCCGATGGTTCGGTGGTGAGCCTCGCCGATGGCCGCTATGTGTTCAGCGCCGTGGCACTGGATGTGGTGGACAACGAGAGCAAGCCCTCCTTGCCGTTCGTGCTGGTGGTGGACAACGTGGCACCGCCCACGCCCGTGATCGCACGCGTCTCACCGGACACCGGCTTCAGCGACAGCGACGCCCTGACCCTCACGAACACCCTGGAGGTCAGCGGCACGGCGCAAGCCAATGCCCTGGTCAGCATCTTCCTGGATGGTCAAGCCGGTGCTCACCAGGTGGGCAGCGTGGTGGCCGATGACTTCGGTCAATGGCAACTGGACCTGTCACCCCTGGCCATCGCGGCGGGCAGCCACACGCTGTATGCCAAAGCCACCGATCTGGCGGGCAACGCCAGCGGCATGACCGCCGCTTTTGCCTTGACCATTGACCAGACCGCGCCCAATGCGGTCACGTCGCTGGTGCTCAACGGCAGGCCCGATGCCGAGCTGACCAACAGCGCCACACTGGCGCTCACAGGTGTGGCCGAGCCGGGCAGCCATGTCTGGCTGCGCCTGGACGGACAAGCCTTGAGCACGGTCACGGCGCACGCCAGCACCGGCGTCTGGAGCTACACCGGCACCAGCGTGCTGTCCGATGGCCCGCACAACCTGAGCCTGCAAGTCGAAGACGCTGCAGGCAATTTGGGCATGCTGCGTACGCAAATATTCACCGTGGACACCGTGCCCCCCCTGACACCCGTGGTGACCGGCATGAGCGTGGCCACCGACAGTGGCCTCAGCAGCACCGACCGCCTGACCCGCAACACCCTGCCGGTGTTCAACGGCACCGCCGAGCCTCGCAGCCAGGTGGCCCTGTTCCTGGGCAGCAGCACCACCGCTTTTGCCACCGTCACCGCCGACCAGGACGGCAACTGGAGCGCCACGCTGGGCAACGCCTTGACCACGGCGGGCAGCTACAGCGTGCGCGGTCGTGCCACCGACCTGGCGGGCAACGTCAGCAGCCTGGGCGCTGCGCTGAACTTCGTGTTCGATAACGTCGCCCCCACCAGCAGCATGGCTGTGGTGTCCGAAGACGACGCCATCAACGCACAAGAAAAGACCAAGGGTGTCACCCTGAGCGGCAGCACCGAAGCGGGCGTTCAGTTGTCGCTGACGCTGGGCACGGGCAGCAGCCAGCGCTCGGTCACGCCCACACTCAACGGCACCAGCTGGTCTTACACCTTGACGGCCGATGACTACGCCGCTTTGGGCGAAGGTGCAGGAAAAACGCTGAGCCTGACCGCCACCGACGCCGCGGGCAACAGCACCACCGTCAGCCGCAGCATCGCCATCTTCACCACCGCGCTGGCCGCACCGGGCCTACCCGACCTGCTGGCGGCCGATGACAACGGTGCCTCCAGCACCGACAACCAGACCAGCAACAGCTCGCCCCGCATCACGGTGGCTTTGTCTGCCGGTGCCGGGCGCGCGGCCGTGGCTGGCGACACCCTGGCGCTGATCGACGGCGCAGGCGCGGTATTGGCTTCGCGCACATTGGATGCGGGTGACATCACCGCTGGCAGCGTCACCTTTGCACTGAGCAATCTGGCCGATGGCCTCTACACCCTGAACGCACGCCTGAGCGACAACTGGGGCAACACCGTGCTCAATGCCGCCAGTGGGGCCACCACAGCCCTGGCGCTGAACATCGACACCCGCGTGGCCGGGGCACCCGGCGCACCCGACCTGGCCGCCGCCCAGGACAGCGGCACCAGCAACACCGACAACCGCACCAACGTGCTGCGGCCCGGCTTCAGCGTCAACCTGAGCGGCACCAGCTTCAGCGGCAGTGCACTGGCCGTGGGCGACGTGATCCAGCTCTTTGACACCACCTCCAACACCGTGGTGGGCTCGCTCACGCTGGCCGCAGGCTTTGGTGCCAGCGTCACGGTCAATGCCAGCGCCGACCTGGCCGCAGGCAGCTACAGCCTGGTAGCCCGTGCCGTGCGCGGTGGCAGCACCTTCAGCCCCAACTCACCAGCCCTCAGCCTGGTGATTGACAACGTCGCTCCTGGCACAGTCACGCCCGATTTGGTGGCGGCAGACGATACCGGCAGCAGCAGCACCGACAACACCACCCGCAGCGCAGGCGCCAGCTTCAGCGTGGCACTGACCGGCACCAACGCCGTTGCCGGAGACGAATTGCGCCTGTTCGCAGGCAGCACCCAAGTGGCCAGCGTGGTGCTGACCGACAGCATGATCACGGCCGCCAGCGTGACCCTCACCCCCACTCAAGCACTGTCTGCAGGCAGCACCAGCCTGAGTGCGCGCCTGATCGATGTGGCGGGCAACACCAGCGCCACAGGTTCCAGCCTGAGCGTGACGGTCGACAAGACCGCGCCGTTTGCGCCGCGCATCAGCGGCTTCAGCCCGGACACGGGCGACAGCAGCAGCGACAACCTGACCCAAAGCAATCTGCCCACCTTCAGTGGCACGGCAGAAGCCGGTGCCACCGTCAGCCTGCGCTCGGGCAACACCGTGCTCGGCACGGCCGTGGCCAACGCCGCAGGTATTTGGCAGCTGACCCTGACCCAGCCGCTGGTCGATGGCACGCATTCCCTGAGCGCCATCGCCACCGATCTGGCGGGCAACACCAGCACGGCCAGCCCGCTCTTGAGCCTGGAGATCGACACCCAAGGTCCGTCCTTGGGCGTCGCGGCCGTGGCGCTGGACGATGTGGTCAACGCCACCGAAAAAGCCGCTGGCATCACGCTGGACGGCCTGGCCGAAGCCAACCTCACGCTGCGCGTGGAACTGATCAGCAGCGTGGGCGGCACCGTGGTGAGCACCTTGCAGACCGTGGCCGATGCCTCGGGCCGCTGGCGCATCCCGATGGACACCGGCACCCTCGCCTTGCTGGGCGCCGATGGCACCAAACAAATACGGGTGACCGCCACCGACGCGGCGGGCAACAACACCCTGGTGACACGCGACTTCCGCCTGAGCACCGTGGTCCCCAATGCACCCGTGTTGTCGGCGCTGACCGTGACCACAGACACCGGCCGCAGCAACAGCGATGGCATCACGCGCACCGTCAAACCCACGCTGAGTGGCAGCGCCACGGGCGCGGCCTTTGTCGAGATTTACCGGGCAGGTCAGCTGCTTGGCACCGCCACCGTCAACAGCGGCACGTTCAGCTTCGATGTCCCGCAAAGCCTGCAAACTGGCACCCACAGCTTTGTGGCCGTGGCCATCAGCGCCGTGGGCGACCGCAGCGCACTGGGCGAGCCTTTCTATGTGGTGATTGATCCGATCGCCCCTGAAACCACCAGCCTGCAAGGCCCAACCATCACCAACAAGCCGCGTCCGAGCTTCAGCGGCATTGCCGAAGCCGATGCCGACGTGCGCATCTACAACGGCAGCGCCGTGCTGGGCTCCGTGCGTGCCGATGCCAACGGCCTGTTCAACTGGACACCCACAGCGCCCTTGGCCGATGGCAGCTACGCGCTGCGCGCCGAAGTCGAAGACGCTGCAGGCAACCTGTCGAGCCTGTCGGACACTTTGAATGTGCGCATCGACACCGTGGCCCCGGCGGCACCGGTGTTGGCAGGTTTCGGTCAAGACGCCAGCACAGGGACAGCGCGGACCATCAACACATTGGCCCAACAAATTTTGTACGGCTCTGCAGAAGCCAACAGCCAACTGCAGATCTACCAGGACGGTCAGCTCGTCGGCGTGGTCAACGTCAATGCCAGCGGCAAATGGACGCTGGACCTGCGTTACCAGCGCGACCTGAATGGTGCCTTGGTGCTGGACGCCACCACCAGCGCGCCCATTGAAAACCCCTTGCCCGTCGGCAGCTACCAGTTCACTGCGGTGGCCACCGACCTGGCAGGCAACGTGTCCGCACAAGCCATCGACTTCTCCCTCACCGTCAGTGCGGGCAGCTTGTCGATCTTGACGGCCTACAACGGCGTCGGCGCAGCCCCCGCAGAATCGGTTTATGCCGATGCGGGCATTGCCGATGTGAACAGCACCAACATCACGGCGCTGAACAACTTCCTGGGCGCACTGCCCACCACGGGCAAAGACTCTGGCGAAGAAATTCAGGCCATGGTCAATGCCTTCAACGAACTGCTGGACGTGGCCGCGGGCGTCACACCCGCCCCCACCGTCACCGTGCAGGACCTGCAGGCGCTGGGCGTCACGGGTGTGACCGACAACAACCTCGCGATCATCCTGGCCTTGATCGCCGAGACCTCGGACGATGGCAGCCAGATCAGCTCGCCTGCGGCCTTGCAGGCTCTGGTCACGCAGTCCCTGCTCGGCGCTTCACTGAACGTCATTCGCGACTATGGCGAGTCGGCCAGCAACCCGGCCCCCACACTCACCGAGTACACCAACATCGGCATCACCACGCTGAGCGCAGCGCAGGTGAGTGGCTTCAACACCTTTGTGGCCCCGCTGAGCAGGGACGCCACAGACAGCGTGATCGAGATCCGCGAGCTGACCGAGCTGTATCTGAGCGTGCTGGCCACAGCGGCCGGGCAAACCGGCAGCCCAGCGATCACCGAGACATCGATCGCCAAGCTGGGCATCACCGGCGTCACTTCCGACAACCTGGCAGCGATTTTGGCGGCCATTGCAGCGACCGCCCACGACGGCTCGGCCGTGGACACCCAAGCCGAACTGCAAGCCATCGTGGCCGCAGCGGTCAACGCTTACGCAGCCGCCATCACCGAAATCAGCGCCTTCAACGGCACGCAGACCGGTGCTGCCGTGCCCGACACACAGACCTATGCGCAGGCGGGCGTGACGGGCGTGACGGACGGCAACCTGGCCGCGATCAATTCGGCAGTGGCAGCCGTCGATGCGAGCGCGACCAATACAGCCGCAGAAATTCAAGCCATCGTTGACACCTACAACCAACTGCTGGGTGGCGCAGACGGCGTGGACAACAGCCAACCAGCGCTCAGCGCCGCGCAATTCCAGTTGCTGGGCCTGAGCACCGTGGACACGGCCGCAGAAGCCAATTTGCTCAACGATGTCATCGACGTGATGGGCGCATCGTCCGTGGACACCCAGACCGAGTTGGCCAACCTGGCCCGCATCGTGCAGGGCATCATGGACACGGCCAATGGTGTGAGCCCAAGCCCCGCATTGACGGCGACCGACCTGGCCCTGCTGGGGCTGACCGGTGTCACACCGGACAACCTCAATGCCATCCTGGCGGCCATTGCCGCAACGGCCAACGACGGAAGTGAAGCGGACAGCTTGTCCGAGTTGCAAGCCATCGTCACCGCGGCCAACCAGAACTACACCCAAGCTGTAAGCGCTTTGAGCAATTACAGCGGCAGCGCTCCCGTTCCGACCACCGACACCTGGAACGTGGCGGGCGTGGAGGGTATCACCAGCGGCAACCTGAGCGTGGCGAACGCCTATCTGGCAGCGCTGGGCACCAGTGCATCCAACAGCACAGACGAACTGCAGGCCTTGGCCGACGCGGTGACCGCCCTGCTGGCCGGTGCCGATGCCAACAACAACGACAACCTGAACCTGACGGCCAGCCAGTACCAGACCCTGGGCGCCACCAGCATCGATACCGCCGCTGAAGTGAGCCTGCTCAACGACGTGGTCGACATGCAAAGCGCCACCGGCGTGGACACGCCTGCCAAACTGGCCGATCTGGCACAAACCGTCAGCGGCGTGCTGGACACAGCGGCAGGTCGGACACCCAACCCGGCGTTGACGGTGAGCAGCCTGAGCGCCTTGGGCATCCCGAACCTGACGCCAGACAACCTCGCCGCCGTCTTGGCGGCGATCGCGGCCAGCGCAGACGATGGCTCGGGTGTGAACACCTTGGCCGAACTGCAGACCCTGATCGCCAACGCCATCACGGCTTACAACACGGCCGTGAGCACCATCGGTGCCTACACCGGCAGCAACGCAACGCCAAGCACCAACACCTACACGGCGGCTGGCATCAGCGGCGTGGACAGCAGCAACCTGGCCGCCATCAACAGCGCCATCGCCGCTTTGCCCACCGGTGCCACCGACGCTGGCCTGGACATCCAGGCCGTGGTCGACGCTTACGCCCGTGTGCTGGAGGCAGCCGACGGCAACGCCACCACCACGCCCGCACTGGGCACCACCGACCTGACCGCCCTGCAGCTGATCAGCGTGGCTTCACCCACCCCGACAGACCCTGACAACGCCGAATCGGCCTTGCTCATCAGCGTGATCGGTGCACTGCCCTCTTCAGCCGTCGACACCTACGGCGAACTGCAAACGCTGGCCAACACGGTCACTGCACTGATCGACTCGTCGGCCAGCGGAACACCTGCCGCGCTGAGCGTGCAGGACCTGAGCGCTCTGGGCCTGACCGGCGTGAACAGCACCAACCTGTCGGCCGTTCTGAACGCCATCGCATCGGCCAGCCTGGGCAACATCGATTCCTTGGCCGATCTGCAAGCCATCGTGAACAACGCCCTGGCCGCGCAAGCGGCTGCGCTCGGCACGCTGGTCGGCTATGCCGACAGCAACACCGACCCGGCCCCGGCCGAATCGGTCTACACCACCGCAGGCGTCACCGGCCTGCAAGGCAACGCCACGCTGCTGGTCGCCGTCAACACGGCTCTGGCCAGCACCGCCATCACCGGCACTTTGGTCGACACCACCGCCGAAGTGCAGGCCATCGTTGATGCCTTCGCCGCCATCCTGGCCGAAGCCAATGGCAGCACCGCCGATGCCACAGGCACAGATCCGTCTGCAGCAACCTACCAGACCGTGGGCGTCACCTTGGGCGCCATTGCGACCAACGCCAACGGCCTGAGCCTGCTCAACGACCTGGTCGGCGAGCGCAATCCTGCTGATGTGGACTCGGTCTCTGACCTCAACGCCCTGGCCGACGCAGTCAACCGCCTGCTGGTGGTGGCCGCCGGTGGCACACCCACGCCCGCTTTGACCGCAGCCGAGCTCAACGCTTTGCTGGGCACCAGCACCGTCACGCCCGAAAACCTGGCTTCGGTCTTGGCTGCCATCGCCGCCAGCACCGACAACGGCAGTGGCATCGCCAGCCTGAGCAGCTTGCAAAACGTGGTCGCCTCCGGCGTCTCGGCCTATGGCGCAGCGCTCAATGTGATCGGCGACTACGCCCTGAACAATGGCGGCACCGTGCCCGACTTGGCCACCTACACCACCGCAGGTGTGACGGGCCTGATCTTGTCCAACGGCACGCCCAACACCGTGCTGCTGGCGGCCGTCAACAGCGCGCTGGCCAGCACACCGGTGGACAACACCGATGTGACAACCACCGCTGCCGTGCAAGCCGTGGTCGATGCCTACGCCTTGGTGCTGGCCGAAGCCAATGGCGCTTTGGCTGACGCTTCGACCAATGACCCTGCACAGTCGGTCTACGAGACCCTGGGCGTGACCCTGGGCTCCATCGGCAACACCCTCGACTTTGGTGCCAACGGCCTGGCCTTGTACAACGACGTGATCGGCACCATGAATGCCGGTCAGGTCGACACCATCGCCGAACTCGATGCCATTGCCAGAGTGGTCAGCCGCTTGCTGCAAACCGCCGCCGGTCAAAGCCCCTCGCCCGCACTGACAGCCGCCGAGCTGGCCCTGATCGGGGTGACCGGTGTCACCACCGACAACCTGGTCGCCGTGCTGGCGGGCATTGCAGCCACAGACAACAGCGGCAGTGGCATCGCCAGCCTGTCTGCGCTGCAGACTGCGGTCACCGCTTCGGTGACCAACTTCAACACGGCCATGGGCGTGATCAGCGCCTACACCGGCAGCAACACAGCTCCCACCGACAGCACCTACCTGGCCGCAGGCATCACCGGCGTCACCAGTGGCAACGTGGCAGGCCTCAACAGCTTCATCGCACCGCTGTCCAGCGCCGCCACCGACACGGCCGCCGAAGTGCAAGCCATCGTCAACACCTACCATCTGTTGCTGGCGGGTGCCGACGGCAACGGCACCAACAACAATGTGCCGCTGAGCGCCGCGCAATACCAGTTGCTGGGCCTGTCCAACATCGACACCACCGCAGAAGCGAGCTTGCTGAGCGACGTGGTCGATGCCAAGGCCGCCACCGCCGTGGACGAGTCCAGCGAACTGCAGGCCCTGGCCGACATCGTCAGCCGCCTCATGACCACCGCCTTGGGCGGACAGGCCTCGCCCGCTTTGAGCGCTGCCGACTTTGCGGCCCTGGGCATCACGGGCGTGAGCTCTGCCAATCTGGCAGGCGTGTTGCTGGCCATTGGCGAACTGCTGGACACCGGCAGCATCGACTCGCTCAGCGAACTGCAAAACCGCGTGGATGTGGGCATCTCGTATGCCACGCAAATGCCGGTCATCACCATCGGCACCATCGCAGGCGATGACATCGTCAACGCCGCTGAAAAATCTGGTGCGATCACGGTCAGTGGCCAAGCCACTTTCCTCAACGGCAACAGCGTCACGATCACGCTCAAGGACGGTACGGGCACCCTCACCTCGGTCACGGCCAACGTGGCCAATGGCCTCTGGTCCGCCAGCTTGCCTGCCAACGTCATGGCAGCCCTGACGGACAAAACCTACACGGTGGAAGTCAGTGGCACCAACAGCTACAACAACACTGGCAGCCAGACCCACACCCTGAAGGTCGACAGCACAGCGCCCACACTGACCGTGACCCAGATCGCAGGCGATGTTGTCAGCAGCGGCAGCCGCACAGGCTTGTTCAACGCGGCGGAACGGGGTGCCCTGAGCAACCTCAGCAGCGTGTCCACCGACATCGTCATCGCAGGCACCAGCACGGCTGAAGATGGCCAAACCGTCTCCGTCAGCCTCAATGGCAAGACCTACACCACCACAGTGAGTGCGGGCAACTGGAGCGTGACCCTGCCCGATGCCGACAGCATCGCGCTGAACCACGGCAACACCTACACGGTGACCGCCAGCGTGAGCGACGCCGCGGGCAACAGCAGCACCGACACCGCCAGCAGCCTGAAAGTGGACATCGCCCCACCCGACGTGCCCACCGTGGTGAGCCAGCTCACCAAAGACAACACGCCCACGGTGAGCGGCAATGCGTTCAAGCTCAACCCTGCCTACGCGAGCAACAACACGCTGGCGCAATACATCCAACTGGCAGCTGGCGACCGTGTTCATGTCACTCTGGGCACGACGCGTTACGAGTTGGTGATTGGCACCGGTGTCACCTTGGTAGACACCACCAACAGCAACACAGCCACCAACAGCACAGCGGGCAGCACTGAACTCGCCTACAACACGGCCACCGGCGTCTGGACCTTGAACGTCCCGACAGCCCTGAGCGACGGCACCTACAACGTTCAAGTGAGCGCCACAGCGGCGCAAGACACCAAGACCGACCTGTCCAGCGCCGAGCTGGTGATTGACACCGTCGCACCCGGCACTCCAGTGGTGTCGAGCGCCGTGGTCACCAGCGTGGGCGGCAACCCTGCCGTCACCGCACTGAGCGGATCGGCCCTGACCCGCGACGCCCAGCCGGTGTTCACCGGCACGGCCGAAGCCCTCAGCACACTGACCATCCGCGACAACGGCAACGCCATCGCCACGGTGCAGGTCAATGCCCAAGGCCAATGGCAATGGCAAGCCGTCACCCCACTGGCCGAAGGCGGGCACAGCCTGACTTTCCGGGCCAGCGATGCGGCGGGCAACATCAGCGGCGACACCTCCGCGCTGGCCTTCACCGTGGACAGCGTTGCACCTGCGGCCCCGAGCACGCCCGTGGTCACGCCCCTGCGCAACACGCCCACCCTGAATGGCACGGCCGAGGCGAACGCCAAAGTCGAAATCTACAGCGGCAACACCCTGCTCAAAACGGTGGTGGCCGATGGCAGCGGCGCTTGGTCTGCCACGCTCGCCCCCCTGCCCGATGCGACTTACAGCTTCAAGGCGCTGGCCATCGATGCCGCTGGCAACGTGGGGCCCGTGTCTGCCGACACGAGCACGATCACCATCAACACCCAAAGCACGGCCTTGGGTGTGATCCGTGACCACACCAGCAGCAGCACCGGTGCGGCCATCCCGTCCCTGCTGTCTTACAGCGATGCGGGCGTCACCGGTGTGAACGCTGGCAACCTGGCCTCGGTCAACTCGGCCTTTGCAGCCATTGCCGCTGCCGACAGCGACACCCTGGCCGAAGTGCAAGGCGTGGTCGACAGCTACCTGGCCATCCTGGCCGCAGCCGACGACACCAACGACAACGATTTGGCGCTGAGCGCTTCGCAATACCAGGCCATGGCCCTGCCCGCCATCAACACCGTCGCCAAGGCGGGCTTGATGAACGATGTGCTGGAGCAAGCCAGCACCACAGAAGTCGACACGCACGCCGAACTGGCCGCATTGGCCCGCGTGGTCGATGCCATCCAGTTCACGGCCGCAAGCGGCACCGCCAGCCCGGCCTTGAGCGCCAGCGATTTCGCGCTCATCGGCCTGACCGGTGTGACCGCCGACAACCTGAACGCGGTGCTGGCCACCTTGGCCACGCAAGCGGACAACGGCAGCGGCACCGACACCTTGGCCAAACTGCAAGCCCTGATCGCCACTGCCGACACGGCATGGACCAGCGCCGTAGCCCAGCTGAGCGTGTACGACGGCAGCCAGACCGCTCCCACCACCGACACCTGGAATATGGCCGGTGTGGAAGGCGTGACAGCCGCCAACGTTGCCACCGCCAATGCCTACCTGGCACCGGTGGTCACAGGCAACAGCGACAGCACCAGCGAGCTGCAGGCCGTGGCCGATGCCGTCAACGCCCTGTTGCTGGCCGCTGACGGCAGCGACAACAACAACGCGGCGCTGACGCAGGCACAGTTCCAGCTCTTGGGTGCGACCAGCATCGACACGGCACCAGAAGTCGGTCTGCTCAACAGCGTGATCGACCTGAAAACCGCCACCGATGTGGACGCCCCCAGCGAGTTGGCCACCTTGGCCGGTATCGTGAGCAAGGTCATGACGCTGGCCGACACCGGCACATCGACCCCTGCCCTCACGACAGCCGAGCTGAGTGCATTGGGCATCACCGGCGTCAGCGAGGCCCAACTGGCCGTGGTCTTGCAAGCGATTGCCGACGCCAATCCGGCAGACATCGCTTCACTCGACGCCCTGCAGACCTTGGTGACCGCTGCGGTCAACGCGCAAGCCAACGCCTTGAACGCGCTGATCGGCTACGCCGACAGCAACACCGGCGCGGCCCCGGCCGAATCGGTCTACACCACCGCAGGCGTCACCGGCCTGCAAGGCAACGCCACGCTGCTGGCCGCCGTAAACACGGCTCTGGCCAGCACCGCCATCACCGGAACTTTGGTGGACACCACCGCCGAAGTGCAGGCCATCGTTGATGCCTACGCCGCCATCCTGGCCGAGGCCAATGGCAGCACTCCTGATGCGACTGCGGGTGTCAATCCGTCTGTCACCACCTACCAAACGGTGGGCGTTACCTTGGGCGCCATTGCGACCAACGCCAACGGCCTGAGCCTGCTCAACGACCTGGTCGGCGAGCGCAGCGCCTCTGCCGTGGACTCGGTCTCTGACCTCAACGCCCTGGCCGATGCCGTCAACCGCCTGTTGGTGGTGGCCGCTGGTGGCACAGCCTCGCCTGCTTTCACCGCAGCCGAGCTCAACGCTTTGCTGGGCACCAGCACCGTCACGCCCGAAAACCTGGCCTCGGTCTTGGCTACCATCGCCGCCACCACCGACAACGGCAGCGGCATCGCCAGCCTGAGCAGCCTGCAGACCGTGGTCGCCTCCGGCGTCTCGGCCTATGGCGCAGCGCTGACCACCATCAGCACCTACGCCGACACCAACACCGGCACTGCCCCCGACTTGGCCACCTACACCACCGCAGGCGTGACGGGCCTGAGCTTGTCCAATGGCACGCCCAACACCGTGCTGCTGGCCGCTGTCAACAGCGCGCTGGCCAGCTCTGCCATCACCGGCACATTGGTCAACACCACGGCCGAAGTACAAGCCGTGGTCGATGCCTACGCCCTGGTGCTGGCCGAGGCCAATGGCGCTTTGGCCGATGCCACCGGCAGCGACCCCACGGCCGCAACTTACCAGACCCTGGGCGTGAACCTGGGCGGCATCGCCACCAACCCCGATGCCCTGGCCTTGCTCAACGACGTCATTGGCGACAAAGCCGTGGCCGATGTCGACTCGGTCGCAGACCTTGACACCCTGGCCGCCGCCATCAACCGCCTGACCAGTGCCCCGCAGACCCTGACGTTGCAAGACCTGGCATTGCTGGGCATGAGCCAAGCCACCGCCGAAACCCTGGCCAACATCCGGGCGGCGATTGCCGACGGCAGCGCCAGCTACGCGCCCATCAACAGCGTGGCCGATCTGACCGCCGCCGTGACCGCAGGCCTGAACGCCTACACCACGGCACTGGCCGTAATCCGCGATTACGCACAAAGCAACACCGGCACCCTGCCTGTGCTGAGCACCTTCACACAAGCCAACGTGAGCGGCGTGGACAGCGCCAACCTGGCCTTCGTCCAGCAAGCGCTGGCCAGTGCCGCACTGGTCGGTGTGGATGTGGACACCACCGCCGAAATCCAGACCCTGGTCGATGCCGTCAACGCCCTGCGCAACAGCCTGGACGGCGATGGCAGCAACAACAACATGGCGCTCACCAGCGCGCAACTCAGCGCCCTGGGCCTGAGCGCCATGGACACCCCTGCGGAAGCCAGCCTGCTCAATGACGTGCTGGACGGTCGCTCCAGCGCACAGGTCAGCAGCTATGCCGATCTGACCGCCCTGGCCAACACCGTGAGCGACCTCATGCTCACGGCCCTGGGCAGCGCACCGGCCGCGCCACTGACCGTGACGCGCCTTGCGGCCCTGGGCCTGAACAACGTCAACGACCTGTATCTGGCGGCCATTCTGGAACGCATCGAAACCACCGCCAACGATGGCACGGGTGTGGACACGATGGTCAAACTGCAGGCCATCGTCGATGCCGCAGCGGCCACCTACAACAATGCACTGGGCGTGATCAGCGCCTACACCGGCAGCAACACCGCCCCGCAGCTGCAGGACTATCTGGACGCCGAAGTCAACGGTGTCACCAGCGCCGAGCTGGCCCACCTGAACACCTTCGTGGCGCAACTGCCCACCGCCAGCACCAACACCACGGCGCTGGTGCAAGGTGTCACGGATGCCTTCAACGCCCTGCTGACCGCAGCCGACAGCAACAGCGCCACCGCCTCCAGCCTGAGCCAAGCCCAATTCGTCACACTGGGCCTGACCGCCATCAGTGCAGAAGAAGCCAGCTTGCTCAACACCGTCATCAGCGGCCTGGCCCCGACCACGGTGGACACCTACACCGAGCTGGCCGCATTGGCCGCACAGGTCAGCCGCGTCATCGGCACCGCCAGCAGCGACAGCCTGAGCAACGCCCCGAGCCTGGCCGATCTGGCTGCGCTGGGCGTGAGCGGCGTCACCACCGCCAACCTGGCCGTGGTGCAGCAGGCCATTGCTGCAGCCAGCACCGGCCAAGTGGACAGCCTGAGCGACTTGCAATCGGTCGTCACCGCCGCCACCAACGCCTACACCGCAGCGCTGGGCACCATCAGCAGCTACGCACAAAACAATGGCGGCACAGCACCGACCACCACCACCTTTGCCCAGGCGGGCGTGACCGGCGTGGACAGCGCCAACCTGGCCGCCATTCAAAGCGCGCTGGCCAGCACCGCCATCACCGGCACGCTGGCCGACACCACGACCGAGGTGCAAACCCTGGTCGATGCCTACAACCGCATCCTGGCCGAAGCCAATGGCGTTGCCGCCGACAGCTCGGCCAACGACCCCACTGTGGCCGACTACCAGGCCATTGGTGTGAGCCTGGGGGCCATTGCGAGCAACGCCTCCGGTCTGGCCTTGCTCAACGACAGCCTGGGTGCACAAACCACCGCCGGCGTGGACAGCGTGGCTGAACTCGACACCTTGGCCGCCACGGTCAACAGCCTGCTGACCACCGCTGCGGGCGGCACCGGAAGCCCGGTGCTGAGCGCTGCCGATTTGGCGCAACTGGGCCTGAGCGGTCTGAGCGACTCGGCGATGGCTGTTTTCTTGCAACTGGTGGCCGCCACGGCCGACGACGGCTCGGGGCTTGCCAGCCTCAGCCAGCTGCAAAGCCTGGCCGACACCGCCATGGCCCGCGCCGATGCGCTCGCCACCATCGCGTCTTATGCGCAAGCCAACGCCGCCATCAACGGATTGGCCGTGCCGAGCGCCGCGACCTACAGCACAGCGGGCGTGACACTGCCCACCGTGGCGGGCCTGAGCCCAGCCCAAGTGGTGGAAGCCCTCAACAGCGCCCTGCTCACCACCAGCGTGAACGGCCCTGCGGCCGACAGCACCGCCGAGGTGCAGGCCCTGGCCGACGCCTATGGCCGCATCCTGAACGACAACACCCCCGTGTTGGCTGACTACCAGGCGCTGGGCGTTTCGCTGGGCGGCATCGCCCTGAGCAGCGAGGCTTTTGGCCTGTTCAACACCGCCGTGCTCGCCGCCGCACCCACTGCGGTCGACAGCATCGCTGAGCTCAACGCGCTGGCCTCTGTGGTCAACCGCCTGATGCTCACGGCGCTAGGGGCCACCCCGACGCCCGCGCTCACAGCGCAAGACCTGGCCTTGCTGGGCCTGCAAAACGTCGACAGCAGCAACCTGGCCCGCATCCTAGCCACCGTGGACAGCAGCGCCGACAATGGCAGCGCCATCGCCAGCCTGTCCGCACTGCAAAGCTTGGTGAACGACGTGAATGGGGCCTTGGGCGTCATCACGGCCTACGCGCAAAACAACGGGGGCACCGTGCCCACCGAAAGCACCTTTGCCATGGCGGGCATCTCGGGCGTCACCGCCTCGAACCTGGTCTCCATGCAAAGCGCCCTGCTGTCAGCCAGCGTGCAAGGCACGCAAACCGACAGCATCGGCGAAGTGCAGGCCATCGTCAGCGCCTACGGCAGCATCCTGGCTGAAGCCAATGGTGCCGCCGCAGACAGCACGCCCACGACCAACCCGACGGCAGCCGACTACCGCCTGATCGGTGCCACCGTGGCGGCCAGCCTGAACAACGGCTCCAGTGCCCAGCTGCTGCTCAACAGCGCCATCGCCCAACTGGGCCGCGCCGATGTGGACACCGTGTCCAAGATTGACGCCCTGGCCAGCGTGGTGCAACGCCTGATGCTCACCGCCGCCAGCACACCCAACGCGGCCACTGGCACCCTCGCCGGTGCCTTGACCGCCGCCGACCTGGCCTTGCTGGGTCTGGTGGGTGTGGACACGCTCAACCTGCCGCTGGTGCTGGGGGCCATTGCCAGTTCGCCCAACGATGGCAGCGCCATCGACAGCTTTGACGAACTGCAGGCCCTGGTGCTGTTTGCGGTGCGCTCGCAAGCGGCCACCGACGCCGCGTTTGGCGTCCTCCAGGCTTATGCCGATGCCCCGCAAACCGCCGTCACCCCCACGCTCAACGACTACGTGGTCGCGGGTGCCCAGGGCGTGACGAGCGCGAATTTGCCTGCGCTCAACAGCGCTTTGGCCGCCAGCAGCATCACGGCCGCTCAAGTGGATACGCTGCCCGAACTGCAAACCCTGGTCGATGCCTACAACCGCATCCTGGCCGAAGCCAACGGCGCGGCCAACGACCTGACCGTGGCAGACCCGACCGCTGCGCAATACCTGGCCATCGGTGCCAACATAGGCCTGGCCGCCCAAAGCACAGCGCAAGGCGCCAATGCACTGGCCTTGCTGAACGACAGCCTGGGCGCACAAGTGATCACCGCGGTAGACAGCGTGACCGAGATCGACGCACTGGCCAGCACCGTGACCGGCATCTTGACCACCGCAGCAGGCAGCGCGGCCAACCCGGCCTTGACGGTGGCCGCGCTGACCAGCCTGGGCTTGACCGGCGTGACCGATGGCAACCTGGCCGCTGTGCTGGGGGCGATTGCGGCCAGTGCCGACAACGGCTCACAGGTCAACAGCCTGAGCTCGTTGCAGTCGCTCATCGACAGCGCGGTCAACCGCTTCAACGCCTTGTCGGCCATCGAAGCCTTCGCCGACAGCAACGCCGCACTGACCAGCGCACCCAGCCTGAGTGACTTCAGCGCAGCCGGTGTCACCGGCGTAGACAACAGCAACCGTTTGGCGATGGCCAGCGCTTTGGCCAGCACGGCCATCACCAGCGCAGAAGTCAACACCACGGCCGAACTGCAGGCCTTGGTGGATGCCTACCGCCTGATCCTGGCCGAAGCCAACGGTGCAAGCGCCGACGCCACACCGGGGCAAAACCCCACCGCGGCAACCTACAGCGCCATCGGCGCGACCACCGCTGCCAGCTTGGCCAATGGCTCGGCAGCACAGGGCTTGCTGGGCGACACCATCGCCAACCTGAGCGCTGGCAGCGTGGACCGGGTCAGCAAGATCGAAGCGCTGGCCAGCACCGCCGTAGCCATCAGCAGCCTGGCCGCACAAAGCACGGTGCCCACCCCTGCACCAAACCTGAGCGCGGCAGACTTTGCGGCATTGGGCATTGCAGGCGTCACCGCCGACAACCTGGCCAGCGTGCTGGCCGGAATTGCCAGCACCGCCGACACCGGCTCGGCCATCGACACCCAGGCGGAACTCCAGTCCGTGGTCAACGCCGCGATCAAGGCCTACAACGATCTGGCCGCCCTGAATGCCCTGCGCGATGCCGCGATCAACCGCATCACAGCTTACGCAGGTGACGCGACCACGGCCGCAGGCAGCACCTTGCCCACGCTCAGCGACTACCAGGTCGCGGGCGTCACGGGCGTCTCCAGCACCAACTTGTCAGCCCTCAACAGCGCGCTGGCCACGGCCGGTGTGGTGGGTACGGCGGTGGACAGCACGGCCGAGATTCAAACCTTGGTCGATGCCTACAACCGCATCCTGAGCGAGGCCAACGGCGCAACGGCCGATGCCAATGCGTCGGCCAACCCCACGGCGGCGGACTACAGCGCCATCGGTGCCAGCACCGCCGCCAGCTTCGCCAATGGCTCGCCCGCCCAATCGCTGCTCAACACCGTCATCGGTGCGCAAAACTCAAGCGGTGTGGACAGCGTGGCCAAGATCGAGGCTTTGGCCGTGCGCGTGGACGCCATCTTGGACACGGCCGCAGGCACAACGCCTGCACAGGCCCTGACCGTGGCCGACTTCAGCGCCTTGGGCATCTCGGGTGTGACGCCTTACAACCTGTCGTTTGTGCTGGCACAAATCGCCGCGTCCGCTGACGACGGCAGTGCGGTGGACACCTTGGCCGAGCTGCAGGCCTTCGTCACCCAAGCGGCCGCTGACGCCATCGCCGCAGCATTGCTCTCAGTTCAGACCTATGCGGGTGATGCCACCCAGGCCTTTACAGGCACAGCTCCGGTGCTCAACGACTTCCTGTTGCTGGGCGTCACCGGCGTGGACGCGGGCAATCTGGCTTCTATCCAGAGCGCACTGGCTTCCAGTGCGGTCCAAGCCTCCAGCTTGACCACGGCCAACGATGTGCAAACGCTGGTCAACGCCTTCAACAGCATCCTGGCCGAAGCCAATGGCAGCGCCACCGATGCCACACCCGGCAGCAATCCGACTGCAGCCACTTACGCCGCCATCGGTGCCAGCACCGCAGCGGGCTTGAGCAGCTCGGGCCTGGCCTTGCTGAACGACGCCATAGGCAACGTGGCCGCGGCCGATATCAACACCGTGGCCAAGATTGAGGCTTTGGCAACCACCGTGGCAGGCCTCATGGTCACAGCCACCGGCGGCACCACTTCACCCGCGCTGACCGAAAGCGATTTCGCAGCGCTGGGCATCACGGGTGTATCAGCCAGCACGCTGGCCGATGTGCTGGCGGCCATCGCTGCTGCTGGAGCTGCCGGATCGGATTCCATCACCGAACTGCAAGCGCTGGTCAGCCTGGTGCTGGCAAGCGATGCCGATGCGGTCAGCGCTGCCATCAACCGCATCGCGGCCTATGCAGGTGACGCGACCACGGCCGCAGGCAGCACCTTGCCCACACTCAGCGACTACCAGGTCGCAGGCGTCACAGGGGTGACCAGCGCCAATTTGTCAGCCCTCAACAGCGCACTGGCCACCGCCGGTGTGGTGGGTACGGCGGTGGACAGCACGGCCGAAATTCAAACCTTGGTCGATGCCTACAACCGCATCCTGAGCGAGGCCAACGGCGCTGCTGTCGATGCCAACGCGTCGGCCAACCCCACGGTTGCGGACTACAGCGCCATCGGTGCCAACACTGCTGCCAGCTTCGCCAATGGCTCGCCCGCCCAATCGCTGCTCAACACCGTCATCGGTGCACAAACCACCAGCGGTGTGGACAGCGTGGCCAAGATCGAGGCTTTGGCCGTGCGCGCACAGGCCATCGTGGCCACCGCCGCAGGCAACACGCCCACACCGGCGCTGACCGAAGCCGATTTCGCGGCCCTGGGCATCTCGGGCGTCACGCCTTACAACCTGGCGTTTGTGCTGGCACAGATTGCCGCGTCCGCTAACGACGGCAGCGCGGTGGACACCTTGGCCGAACTGCAGACCTTCGTCACCCAGGCGGCCGCTGACGCCATTACCGTAGCATTTCTCTGCGTTAAGAACTACGCGGGCGATGCCACCCACGCCTTTACAGGCAACGCTCCGGTGCTCAACGACTTCCTGTTGCTGGGCATCACCGGCGTGGACGCGGGCAATCTGGCTTCCATCCAGAGCGCACTGGCCTCCACAGCGGTCCAAGCCTCCAGCTTCACCACTGCCAGCGTTGTGCAAGCACTGGTCAATGCCTTCAACAGCATCCTGGCCGAAGCCAATGGCAGCGCCACCGATGCCACGCCAGGGAGCAATCCGACTGCGGCCACTTACGCCGCCATCGGTGCCAGCACCGCAGCGGGCTTGAGCACTTCGGGCCTGGCCTTGCTGAACGACGCCATCGGCAACGTGGCCACAGCCGATGTCAACACCGTGGCCAAGATCGAAGCTTTGGCCGCTACTGTGGCCCAGCTGCAAGCCTTGGCCGCACAGACGACCGCGCCCACGCCCCTGCCCAACATCGATCTGGCTGCGCTCGCAGCCTTGGGCATCACCGGCCTGAATGCGGACAACCTGCCGGTGTTCCTGGCTTTGGTGGCCACATCGGCCAACGACGCCACAGGCATCGACACCCTGGCCGAATTGCAAGCCCTGGTGACGCAGGCGCAGCAAGACCATGCGCAAATCCTGCTGGCGCAGCAGCGCCAACAAGCGGCCATCGCGCTGATTCAGGCTTACGCAGGCGACAGCACCACCCCAGCAGGCAGCACTGCGCCCACCTTGGCAGACTTCGCCACCGCAGGCGTCACCGGCGTTGACGCGAGCAACCAGGCGGCCATCCAGAGCGCCCTGGCGACCTCCGCCGTCACCGGCGCACAGCTGGGCAACACGGCCAGCGTGCAAGCCCTGGTCGACGCCTACCGCCTGATCCTGGCCGAAGCCAATGGCAGCAACGCCGATGCCACGCCCAACGTCAACCCCACGGCCAGCACTTACGCCGCCATCGGGGCCAGCACCGCCGCGGCCATGGCCGACAACGGCTCTGCCCAGAGCTTGCTGAACAACGTGATCGGCCAATCCAGCGCCACGCAAGTGGACAGCGTCGCCGAAATCGAAGCCTTGGCCTTGGCCGTGAACGCCGTCATGAACACGGCGGCCAACACCAGCCCGCAGGCCACAGCAGCCCACTTCGCCACGCTGGGCATCGCGGGCGTGCATGCCGACAATCTGGCCGCTGTGCTGGCCGCGCTGCAAGCAACAAACGATGACGGCTCGGGTGCACGCACCCAAGCCCAACTGCAGTCCCTGGTGGACAGCGTCAATGCCCGCCTGCTGGACATCATTGCGCAATACGCCCAAGCCAACAGCGGCACCGCCCCCACGGCGGCGGACTACGCCCGCGCTGGCATTTCAGGTGTGGACAGCGTCAACATCTTCGCGGTCAACAGCGCGCTGGCCTCTGCAGCGGTCACGGGCACCTCGGTGGACACCGTGGCCAAAGCGCAGACGGTGGTTGATTCGTTCCGCACCATCCTGGCCGAAGCCAACGGCCTCACCGCCGATGCCACGCCCGCCCAAGACCCGACTGCGCAGGACTACCTGAACATCGGGGCCACCCGCGCGGGCGCATTGGACGCACTGGGCTTGGCACTTTTGAACGACGTGATCGGAGACTTGCCGTTTTATGCGGTGGACTCGGTCTCGGAAATCGAAGCCTTGGCCAACACGGTCGGCAAGATCATGGCCCTGGCCAATGACCAAACCCCGGCGGCCAGCTTGACCCTGCAAGACATGCAAGCACTGGGCATCACCGGTGTGACCAGTGGCCAACTGCAGGTTTTCACGGCCATGCTGCAAACCCCGGGCGTGACAGCAGCAAATGCGGACTCCTTGGCTGAACTGCGCACCTTGCTGCAAACCGCCGCTGAGCAAAACGCGCTGAGCGTCATCACCCAATACGCCGAAAACAACACCGGCACCCTGCCCACCTCGGCGGACTTCAGCTTTGCGGGCATCACGGGGGTCAACAGCCAGAACCTGGCCGCCGTGCAAAGCGCACTGGCCTCTGCCTCTGTCACCGGCGCGCTGGCCGACAGCCGTTCGGAAGTTCAGGCCATCGTCAACGCCTACAACCTCATCCTGGCCGAAGCCAATGGCGCCCTGGCCGACCTGACACCGGGCCAAGACCCCACGGCCGCCACCTACGGCGCCATGGGTGCAAGCACTGCCGCCAACCTGACGGTTGAAGGCTTGCAATTGCTGAACAGCAGCATCGGCAACCTCGGCACCGACAAAGTCGACACGGTCGGCAAGATTGAAGCCCTGGCCGCCGCAGTGCAACGGGTCATGGCTGCCGCTGCAGGCAACACCCAAGCCCTGAGCCTGGCCGATCTGCAGGCTTTGGGTCTGAACACAGCGGGCATGGGCACCAGCGAGCTGGATGCCCTGAAAACCAGCATCGCGGCCACGGCCGACAATGGCAGCGCCGTCGCCCAAGCCAGCGATCTGCAGGCCCTGATCTACGCCGTCATGAACCGGCTGCCCAGCGTCTCGGGTCTGCAGCTGTCCAGTGACACGGGCGTGCTGGCCAACGACTTCATCACCAGCCAGGCCCTGCAAACGCTCAACGCCAGCCTGAGCGCCCCACTGGGCAGCAACGACCGACTGTACGGGCGTCTGGACGGTGTGGTTTCTGCCGCGGGCAGCGCCGGCTGGGTTGACCTGACGGGCATGGTGCAAGGCACCACGCTGTATTGGGCCAACGCGCAACTGGAAACCGGTGCGGGCAAGACGGTTCAGCTGCAAATCGTGCGCAATGGCAACGTTTTGGGGGATCGCCTGGAACAGGCTTACGAGCTGATCACCACAGCCCCTGCGGCTCCCACAGAGCCCCCGGAGTTGATTGGCCCCAACCCATCGCCCAGCGGCATGATCAGCCTCACGGTGGCTCCACCTCCAGGTGCGGCACGCGTGGCGCTGATGGTCGATGGCCGGGTCATCCCAAGCCTCTACCACGCTGCCACCAACACCATCATGGCGCTGGCCTCGCTGCCCGAAGGCAACTGGGATGTGCAATACCGCTACGAAGACCGCGCGGGCAACGTTTCCATGTCCAGCCCGTCTGCCGCCATCCGGATCGTGTCGCCGCAAAACCAGAGCGACTTGCAAGAACTGGACGGCGATGGCATCTTCTTCTCCAAAGAAAAAGTCTTCTCCGATCTGAACACCGACGGCATCGACGATGCCGACCAGCGCGATGTGGCAACCCTGCAGATGACGGGTGGCCAGAACGTGGCGATCGATGCCACCGTTCAGTCGCCCACTTTCAGCACGCTGCTGGACGATCCGGGCTTCAACCAGGGCGGTTACCTCAAGGTCGAAATCCAGATCGACGGCATCCAAAACCGGGCGGCCACCACGGGTGAGTTGCTCAGCGCTTCGCTGGGCGGCACACAAACCGTGGCCAACGTGACCGATGTGCTGGAATTCCGCCTCTACCCGCAAATCATCCGCACGGGCCTGGTCGATGAGAGCCAGGTCGATTTGCTGGCCGCGCAGGTGATCAACCAGTATGTGGGCCAGATCCATCGCATTGACTTGCGCTTGGCAGAAGGTCAATACAACACCTACTTCAAGCTGAGTGCGACGACGCAAACCGTCTGGGCCTTCACCTGGGATGCCGTCTCTGGCACCGGCGCGGTCTTCAGCGACAGCAACAGCAACGGCCTGACCGACACCGTCAGCCTCTTCATCCGCGATGGCGGACGCGGCGACGACGACGGCATGGCCGACGGCGTGATCCTGGACCCGGGCTTTGTGGCGCAAGTGGATGCTGTTGTTGCGCCTACGCCTACGCCTACGCCTACGCCTACGCCTACGCCTACGCCTACGCCTACGCCTACGCCAACGCACAATGTCAAAACCGCATCCGGGGCAACGACGACCGATACGCGCAACTTAGAAAGTTCGACCCCGTCCGAGTTGATCGACTTCAGCGCCTTCGGCTTCGACGCCCGCAGTCTGGACCAACCCGATCCGCTGTGGACTTCGCTCAAAGGCGAGTTGCCCAAGCCTGTGCCTTCGCGGCTAAGTCCGAGCACCGAATGGCTCCACAACCAAAGCGGCAAGCGCGCTTGGGACAGCGGTGCATCCTCGACACAAAACTGGATGAACGCAGGCCAGGACTGGGGCCAGGCACCGCAGTCGACCGAGTGGTATTCGGCAGACGCGCCGGTGACCCGTGCGGACGGTTTCCAGGTGGTGGTAACCCGCGTGGGCGATGGTCGCATCGCGGTGTTGCGTGGCCAAGCAGACCAGCAGGTGCCCGCCGGGGAAACGTCGGTGATCCTGATCGCCCCCGACGCCTTTGCGCACGTCAGCGCCGATGCCGAAGTGCGCCTCGCGCTGACCCTGGACGACGGGAAGGCTTTGCCAGCCTGGGTACGCTTCAACGGCAAAACGGGGCAACTGCTGGTGCAAGCGCCAGCAGATGCGCCTGAACAACTGGTGTTGCGCCTGACCGCCATGGACCAGGATGGCGAAGCGGTGTCCACCGTGTTCCGTCTGAACATCAGCAAAAACCAAACTCCGCCGAGCGGCCGCATGAGCTTCAGCGAAAAACTGCGCTCATCCACCAGCGTGACGCTGGCCGCACCACTGCAACAACTGGGAGCAATTCTTCGCCATGGCTAAATCTCCAAACACCGCGCCGCAGGCGCTGCTCAGTTTGCTCGAAATGGGCAGGCGCGCGCGCATGGCCGCCACGGCTGACGAGTTGGCCTTCATGCTGGTCAACGGCACGCACAGCCTCTCGCCCTACAGGCAAGCCGCCCTGTGGTGGTCGGACACGGGTGTGCAAGCCTTGTCAGGCGTGGTGCAACCGGACCACAACGCGCCTTATGTCGATTGGCTCAAGGCCTTGTTCAAGTGCCAACCCCTGGGCGACGGGCTGCCCAGCCGGGTGGCACTGGTCGATTTGCCCGAAGAAGTGCGCAGCACTTGGGCCGATTGGTTGCCCGCACATGGGCTGATCGTGCCCCTGGCCGGAAACCCCACCGGTGCGCTGCTGATGGCCCGCGACGAGGAATGGAGCGACGCTGAACTGGCGCTGCTGCAGGAGTGGAGCCAAATCTGGCTGCACGCCTGGCGTGCCCGCACCGCAGGGCTGGGCAGCCGGTCCTGGCGGCAATGGCGGCAGTGGCTGAACTTCCGCGACGCAGACCGCGTGTGGTACCGCCGCAAAGTCAGCTGGGTGGTCGGTGCCGTGCTGTTGTTTTTGTTTGCCCCTGTGCGCACCACTGTGCTCGCATCCGGTGAAGTGGTGCCTGCGCAACCGGTGGTGGTGCGCGCCCCCATCGAAGGGGTGATTGAGCGTTTTGACGTGCAACCCAACAGCACCGTCAAAAAAGGCCAGTCGCTTTTTGAATTTGACCCGGTGCTGATCGAAACCCGCGTCAACGTGGCACGCCAATCGCTCGAAACCGCACTGGCCCAATACCGGCAAACCAGCCAGATGGCCCTGACCGACCCCAAATACAAGATCGAGCTGGCCGCCCAGGCCGGCAGCATCGAAGAAAAACGGGCCGAATTCGAATACCTCAAAGACCAGAAACAACGCTCTGCCGTCAAGGCGCCTGCCGAGGGGGTGGCGCTGTTCGACGACCCATCCTCCTGGGTGGGCAAACCGGTCGCCATTGGGGAGCGCATCATGCGCATCGCCAAACCCGGCGACGCGGAAGTCGAAGCCTGGCTACCCATCGCCGATGCGGTGGACTTGAAGCTGGGCGACAGCATCGTTTTGTACCTGCAATCGGACCCGCTGTCACCGGTCAGCGCACAGCTGAACTTCTTTTCACACGAAGCCGTGCAGCGCCCGGATGGCGTCTACGCCTACCGCGTCCGGGGAACCATCGACCCCGATCAATCGCCCCGCGTCGGCCTCAAAGGCACCGCCAAAATCACCGGCCGCTGGACAGTCCTGAGCTACTGGATTTTGCGCAGACCCCTGGCCGTGATCCGCACCACACTGGGCATCTGACATGGCACTGCCCTCCCTGCGCGAAGAACTCGACTTGTTCGAAGGCCCCAAGCTGGCCAACGGCCAGCCCAGCTGGGTCTTGCAAGACCCGGTGCGCCAACAGTTTTTCAGGATCGACTGGCTCACCTTTGAAATTTTGAGCCGCTGGCACCTGGACGATGGCCCGGCGATTGTGCAAGCCATCGAACGCGACACCCCCTTGGAAGTGGTTCTGGACGACCTTGAGAAAACCCTGAAATTTTTGACCGAGCAACAGCTCTTGCGGGTAGACAGCGCCGAAGGCATCCAGAAAATGGCCGAGCGCAAACTGGCCGCGCAAAGCACCTGGTGGCAATGGCTGATTCACCACTACCTGTTTTTCAGATTTCCGCTGGTGCGGCCTGACGCCTGGCTCGAAAAAACGCTGGGCATCGCCGAAGTCTTCTTCTCGGCCAGATTTCGCTGGCTCACGCTGGGCGCCTTTGTTCTGGGCATGACGCAAGTGGCACAGCAATGGGACGTCTTTCACGCCTTCTTGCTCGACACCTTCACCCTGCAAGGCCTGGCCTCGTATGGCGTGGCGCTGTTCATCGTCAAGGTTTTGCACGAGCTGGGCCACGCCTACGCCGTCAAGCGCCATGGCGGGCGCGTGCCCACCATGGGCGTGGCATTTTTGGTCATGTGGCCCATGGCCTACACCGACACCAACGAAGCCTGGAAAATCCCCGACCGCCGCAAGCGCCTGCAAATCTCCAGCGCAGGCATCGCCACCGAAGCCATGCTGGCCGCCTGGGCCTTGCTGGCCTGGTCCTTGTTGCCCGACGGGGCCTTGCGCTCGGCCATGTTTTTTGTGGCGTCTGTCAGCTTGGGCATCACCATCGCCCTGAACGCCAGCCCCTTCATGCGCTTCGACGGTTACTTCATCGTTTGCGATCTGCTGGAAATGCCCAACCTGCACCAGCGCAGCTTTGCGCTGGCACGCTGGCGCTTGCGCGAATGGCTTTTTGAGCTGAACGAACCCATCCCCGAGGTCTTCCCCGCCTGGAAACGCACCGGCCTGATTTTGTTCGCCTGGGCCACCTGGCTCTACCGACTGGTCTTGTTCATCGGCATCGCCTTGATGGTGTACCACCTGTTCACCAAGCTGCTGGGTGTGGTGCTGTTTGCCATCGAGATTTACTGGTTCATCTGGTTCCCCCTGCGCAGTGAATTGCGCGAATGGCTCACGCGCAAAGAAGCCATCGTGCAAAGCCAGCGCGCCAAAATCACCGGCGGCGTGGCGGGCTTGCTGCTCCTGCTGTTTGCCGTGCCGCTGCCCACGCACATCTCGGTCTCGGCCCTGTTCAAGCCCTCAGAAATGTGGCCGGTTCACGCCCCCGGCCCGGCCGTGGTGGACACACTGCACGCCCGCCACGGGCAAGAAGTGAAGGCAGGCCAGGCCCTGGTCAACCTGCGCGCGCCCGATGTGCTGCTGCAGATGAACATCTCGCAATCGCGCTGGCAACGCCTGACCTGGCAAGCCAGCACCTCGGGCATGCCCGAGGGGCAACAAGGCACACCGCTGGCGCTGTCGCAAACGCAGCTCAAATCGGCGCAGGCCGAGTTCGACCGGGCGCAACAAATGCTGCAACGCTACCAACCGCACGCGCCTTTTGCGGGGCGATTCTTGCTGCATGACCCGGACATGCAAGCTGGCCAGTGGCTGGACAAAAACGAAAAAGTGGGCGTCGTGATCGGCCATGCGCCTTGGCGCATCGAGACCTGGGT
>JACCDU010809100.1_pt1 | contig 49228 bp, 30 predicted proteins | sample 7446081 | NCBI WGS metagenome assembly JACCDU01 (sample SAMN15323447, study PRJNA562643) | freshwater metagenome | isolation source: river surface water | place: USA:Blue River Watershed | collected 2017-08-17 | reverse complement strand
GGGGTACTAGTCGGAGTATTGGTTGGTGTACTAGTCGGAGTACTAGTTGGGGTACTAGATGATGTTGGTGTTGGTGTACTAGAAGCCGTTGGTGTTGGTGTACTAGAAGCCGTTGGTGTTGGTGTACTAGAAGCCGTTGGTGTCGGTGTACTAGTTGGAGTTTCAGTTGGAGTACTAGTTGGGGTCTCTGTTGGTGTTTCAGTTGGAGTACTAGTTGGAGTTTCAGTTGGAGTACTAGTTGGGGTCTCTGTTGGTGTTTCAGTTGGAGTACTAGTTGGTGTTTCAGTTGGTGTACTAGTCGGAGTACTAGTTGGTGTTTCAGTTGGAGTACTAGTTGGGGTCTCTGTTGGTGTTTCAGTTGGAGTACTAGAAGCCGTTGGTGTTGGAGTTTCAGTTGGGGTATTGGTTGGTGTAGGAGTTGGACAATCTGGAACTGTAACAGATAAATATCCACTAGCATCAGCAGATAAAACTGTACCTACCCCAACTCCACTTGGATTTGTCACATTTTGAACTACGGACGGATTTGATAGTGTAAAATAATTTCCATCAATTAATACAAATGTATTTATAACGTTACCATATGATGTTGTTGTATATAACGGAGTATATGGTTGTGCAACCGCCTGTGCTAACATTCTGTAAGCCGGTGGTGCAATTTGAAGAAAATTATTTAATCTTGATACTGTTAAACTTACAAGATATGGGTTATTATTAACAACATATGTTCTGTTTACAAAATTACAAAAATTGTTACTTAGATAAACAGGTATTGCTTGTCTAGATGGTTGAAAATTGTTTGCGCCCGCCACCTGTGAATATCTGAAATTTCTACTACTCTCACCTGTCGAACCTGAAATTCTTTCTATTTGGTGAACCCATCCCATGTAAGTTGCAAACAAAACTTGACCTGGTGCTGTTCCTCTTAAAGTTAATGGTGGTAAAAAATCAACAATTTGACTTAAATTATTTTGAACATAAAAATTGATGGGTAGATTTACCACTGGATTATTCCAAATAGTTAATTTGTCAAAATCAGTATATACAGTTTGACCATTTGTACCTCTTAAATATAATGTAATTTTTGCACCTAAATTATTTGATTCCCATCTTGACACGGATTCATTAAAAGTTGATCCGGTATATACTTCAATTGGTACGTATTCACCTCCATTATATGGAATTGAAAACACATCACTAAATGAGTTTAATTGTCCATAAACATATCCACCATTTGTTAATGTTCCATAGGAATCTCTACCTGTTGTAATATCTTGTACTGTTCCTCCTGTATAATGGAATAACTTATGATTTGAATAATTTCCCGACGTGACTCCTGTTACAGGAATTTTTATTGTGATTGGAAAATTTATTGTAATATTTTCAGCAACAAGTTCATAAATACCTACAGCATCTCTTATAAAATAGTTTGTTGATATTTGGTTTGTTGATGTTGCACCTGTCGATGTACTATATTCATCAAATGTATATGGTAGAACACTCACATATCCCGTTTGGCCAGTATTAATTAAGGTAACTCCAGATACTTCAAATTTTAATTTTTCCGTATGATTAGGTATTCTGGTTTGTAATGTTTGTCCTGTAGTTATGTTTGATTGAATCTTTATCGGATTTATCAAATAATAATCTGCTCTGCCTTCACCATAAATATTTGTTCCTTTAATGGTTACCCTTGATGAAATTGGATCTTCATTAAAACTATCTATTGTTGTAGTACCACTATAAACATTAAATGTCTTACCTGTGAAATTTATAGGATTTTCTTGTAAAATTTCATATAGCGTTGCAATTCCAGAAATTCTTGTGGGAGTAATTGCCGATATACCAGGTTTTAATATTTTGTGTTTACTTAACATTATTATTTAAAATTGAAATACTGGTGGTTGCGGCCAATCAACTTTTTGAACTTGAGTTGTTGCACCTTCAAGTAAAGTTATTATACTACTATTAATTGGTTTCAAATCGTTTCTCAATGTAATATTGATTGATTCCAAACTAACCTCATAAATGTTATTATCCCCTATTCCATCACTTGTTGTCATATAAAGAATTTGATTGTATGTGAACAATCCCGCAAAACCATTAGGATTTAATACACCATAATCATAAGTATTTAATTCAGCAATTAGATTACCACTCATGTCAGTAAATCTTACATAAATTTTAGATTCAGGAACCGGATCAAAATCAAAATCAAAACCTTTATATCCAAATGCCAATTCTTCTGTTACTGGATTATAAATTATATCCGCGTAACAATATCCCGTAAATGGTTCGCCCTCAACTAAACCTGTTGGCATTGTAAATAATGTCGTTGTTGTATTACCTGTTATATCATATTTGTAAACATTGGTTCCTGCTAATATTATATTATTGTCGTCAATTGCTGTCATTGCACTAATACCAATAGCCTCATTTATTGTTACGTTATATTTTCCGACATATGTCACAGAATATGGATAATATTGAACATTATATTCTTCAACTTCACCTAACTGGTCAGTAACAAATATCTTATTATTAGTTGATGCAACATCCACAGTCAAACCTGTTAATGTCGATGTGAATAGGTATGTAATTGTTTTAGTTTGTAAATTATATGCGTATACTTGACTATCATTACTATCTAAGAATAATACATCATAATCTGTTGTTTGTGTTGCTGTTGGTGTTGGCGTTGGAGTACTAGTAGCCGTTGGTGTTGGAGTACTAGTTGGAGTTTCAGTTGGTGTGCTAGTTGGTGTACTAGTTGGAGTTTCAGTTGGGGTATTAGTTGGTGTAGGTGTATTGGTTGGTGTAGGTGTTGGTGTATTGGTTGGTGTAGGTGTTGGTGTAATTAATTGAAAACAACCGACATTGAAATCCCATCTATTTTCAGGAACATTCATTGGTGTAACTACCACTTTAATAATTGAATAAGTTCCATCTACAGATATGTTACTTGTTCCATTACCTCCAGTAAATGTATATGGTGCAATGGATGTTGAAGGTGCATATACGTCAAATGTATCGATATTAGTATATCCACTATAGTTAAATGCAAATATTCCAGAACTATTTACGGTACCTAAATCAATATAGTATGTTAGAGGTGTTGGTGAATTTCTACCTGATAATACAGTATTACAATTGTATTTAGTTATTGGTATTGCACAAGTCAATATAAACTGATAGAATGTTTCAATATCACCACCCGTAGTTACCCTAATTCTAACATAAGTTGAAGCTCCAGGTACGAATATTTCCACATTTCCGGTTCCACCGGTAAATAAATATGGTGTTGTTGTTGCTGTTGATGGAACAAAGACTTCAAATGTATCAGTCAATGTGAATCCGGTGTAATTGAATGTTACAACACTATCTGATCCTCCATTGCCAACATTTATTATATAATCTACTGGTGTAGATGAATAACCACCCTGTACTAATTGTTCACAAGCTTGAATAGGTAATGATGTTGGTGTCGGTGTTGGTGTTGGTGTTCTAGTTGGTGTCTGAGTTGGTGTAGTGGAAGCTGTTGGTGTTGGTGTTCTGGTTGGTGTCTGTGTTGGTGTAGTAGTTGGAGTACTAGAAGCCGTTGGTGTCGGTGTTTCAGTTGGGGTACTAGTTGGTGTACCAGTTGGTGTACCAGTTGGTGTACTGGTGGGTGTTTCAGTTGGTGTAGGTGTATTTGTTGGTGTTGGTGTTTGAGTAAATGTAGATGTTGGTGTTGGTGTTGGGCATGTAACTAAGAAGTCAACATACGAACCCGCACAATTAACTAAAGATGTTACAGTTACAGTTGTTGCATTATCATCAATTGTGACTACTTTACCTATTAAAAGTTCACTTATAGTTGCAGTATTAGGGGTAACGACACCCACATCGGACGTAATACTATATGTAGGTCCTGTGCCTGATGTTGATCCTGTTAATACTATGGTTATTATTCTTGACATGAACTTTTTATAAATAGTTTTTTAACTCATATTATGGATTATCAATTAAACCAACATTATTTGTGTTATAGAAGTTTCCAACTACAACTCTAGCATCATCCGCAGGGTAGTAACTTGTACCACCATTATATGTTTGTAATTGCCAATAAGTTGCCCATCCTAAAGTAACACCTGGCTCTACATTTGTAGAGGTTGCAATTGCTTTATATATTCTTGAATTATAACTTACATACCAAGTATCTGTTGGTGACGTGTAAGTGTATGTTTCACCAGACTCCCAGAATTTGTATTTGAGATGACTAAATCCTGTACCATAACTAAAGTTTACAAGTTCAACATCACTAACGGATGTATTATTATTTGAAGTATTCAACGCTGGTGTTGATGAGTTATCCCAGAATTGTGTTCTACCTTCACTGTTATCATATGTATTACCACTCAATGAAATTGGTGATGTAATATCAAAATTAATATTGCTGGCCTCTATTAATGTTGATGTCGCATTAGGACCGTTGAAACCCCACCAGTTATTTAGTACATAAAGATGTAATGGTGGTACTGTTAATCCATCAGTTGGATGTGATTTAATAAATAACCCAATACTGTTGTTTGTGTATAATATTGCATTGTTTCTAAAATACACAGGTGATTGAGTTGGTGTATATCCTCCGATATAATTTTGTAATTTATCTAATTCAATCATTAAGGCCGCATATCCAAGAGAACCAACAAATAAGTTATTTTCTACATATGCGGTTCCATCACCAAACCAGAATATTTGTCCATTATCTTGACCAGGAGACCCCCACATACATGTGTGAATACCAACGTTATTGTATATTCTACAATTTGTTGTCATTCTCTTAATTTGGAATGTTTCTTGACCACATCTGATTATACGATTATTATATATTTCTAAATTTTTATGAATGTCATAACTTGTTTCTTCTGAATATCCAACATACAATCCTTCACCATTTATATCATGGAAATAACAATCATGTATTTTCAAATAGTCAAATACACCTTGTGTTGGTGGAGAATCCCATTTAATTGAATTTGTATAATCTCCATTCGCAGATTCAACGTAATCGATTTCTATATTAGTAGGATGATAGTTCGGACCAACTCCACTAATACTTAACAAATGTGGTCTTCCATTATCTGTCCATTGTTTATTTATGAAAATACCATACGTTCCTTGACTCCAAGCATAACCACCATCATGTCCTAAGTAGTTAGGATCGCCAGTCTTAGCTACAGGGTCGTACTTACCTGTCAATCTAAAACCACTCATACCTGATATTTCCATAGTTAGTGTCTCGACTTGACCACAATAGTTAGTGATAATAATTGGATTTAAAGTAGTGCCTGAGGAGTAACTTAAAATACTGATTCTATTATATTGTCCACCATGTATTAATATTTTTTTACCTCCAACTAAACCATCAATTAATGGATTATTAACTACATCAATATTATTACTTGCGGTCGGTCCAGTAATCAAAACGTCACCAACATTAGCATTTGATATTATCAATGTATCAGATAATGTTGCTAATCTAACATTAGAACTAGATGGTGAAGATATCGCAGGACAATTTTGTGTTATGTAAGTTGGAGTTGGTGTTGGTGTCGATGCAATTGTTGATGTTGGTGTGGGTGTTGGTGTTGGTAAAATTCCACAAACAATATATCCACCTAAAGTTGCACAAGTTGGTGTTGGTGTTGGTGTTGGTGTCTGTGTTGGTGTACTACTTTGTGTTGGTGTCGGTGGTTGACATGGGTTACACACTGGAGGTACTGAATAGTACATGCAACCATATCCACAATCATAATAACCACCTGTCGGTGTTGGCGTAGGTGTTCTAGTTGGTGTAGGTGTTCTAGTTGGTGTTGGAGTTGGAGTTGGTGTTCTAGTTGGTGTTGGTGTTTGTGTTGGACTAATAGTTGGTGTAGGACTGACTGTCGGTGTTGGTGTTTGTGTAGGACTGACTGTCGGTGTTGGTGTACTAGTCGGTGTAGTTGTTGGTGTTGGTGTTGGTAAAACAGGCACATTACTACATATTCCAGTATAAACAGGTCTAATTAATTCTTCTATTGTTGGTACAACATCACATGGTGCAGTTCCTGTGTATCGATATTGTTGTAATTCAATATCCATACTTGTGAACTTATTGTAATTGTGTTGTAATAACAATTGATAATTTGCATTACCATTAAAAGTTATTAAGTTTGTTAAATTATTATCATTTGTTACATTAATGTGATAATACAAATCCGCAGCACAATAATTTAAATCTATACCTGTTACTTCAATTAATTCTCCATTGTGACTAATTAAATAATCACCATTATATACTGTAGAACCTGTACCATATGTTCTTGGTTGTAAAAATTCAGGTAATCTATTTGTAAAATAATATGTTAGTCCTGTAGCAACACTACCATCAAGTTCATTAACAACTTTATCAGTATATACTCTTAATCTTGTTGTTGGTAATACTTCAAATATTTCAGTTAAATTATTGTTAGTTAAACCGGTAATTAAACTCTTTTTGATTGATCCTAAACAATCAATATCAGAAACGACACTTGTTGTATAATCATACGTAAAAGAGTAATCATTATTTGTTTCGGCATTTACAAAATCTTGATTTGTGAAATTGAAAGCCGAAAGATAATTTGCGGTTAATATTGTTTGACCTGATAATATGTTTGAAACATTTGTTTCAATTATTGTTCCCGCAGTTATAAATGATTCAATGTCTGCAGATGTTGTGGTATTACTTATAGTTGCACCACTTACAACCAAAACTTTACTATCCGATTTTAAACCATAATTAAAACTATCTCTATATTGTACTTTTGGTACTATCGTATATCCTGTAGGTGGATTGGTTGGGTCACATATGGCCTGTAGACTCAATCCCTGCAATCTAACTTTAGTGTCACAGTTCGCTGCGTCTGTAAAAACTAAATCAACAATATCAGTTTCTGAAAATTCAGATAACAATAATGAACAATCTTGTGTTTCATTTGGTAGTACTGTGGTTGTCAATGACATTGACCCACTAGTAAACGAATTATAACCAGGTTGACAATTCGCGTGAACATAAACAGGCCAATTTATTGTGCCATCCTGAACACCTACTGTATTTCCTCCAAAAGTTATACTAACCGCACCATTAAATTTACAAAATTCTGAACCTCCAACAAACCTATCATCAGGAAAATATTTGAATCTCGCATCAAGACCACAAGTTGGTCCATTTTTCACATACTCAGAAGCAAATCCAAAGTCTACATAATCTGTAACAGAACAATTATTTACACCATATTGAACAGAAGTAAATCTTACTTTATCTACACCACCTTCGGTAAAGAACTCATATGTTAATTGATTTAATGGGTCATTTACAATTTGATCTATTAATGCGGTTAACGCTGAAACCCATAATGATTTAATCTTTACTATATCAGGATTGATATAATTTTTATATTCACAAATTAAAGGTAATTGTAGATTTGAATTTTGTGTTGTTAAAGAAGTGCATCCTCCGGCACCAATAAAACTTGTTAAATCTTCAGTAAACCCACTAAATAAAGCTGCGTTATTGGTACCGCTAGTTGTTCCACTAACTATAACAACCATGTTAGTTGTTAAACCTGGATAACCGTCACCACCATATACAACACCATCAATCTCAATAATCGGATAATAAATAACACTAGTTAAATTTATTAAACCTCTAAAATTGGTTTCTTCACCTAACAATGTTTCCAAATCTTCTTGAATTGTATTTTCGAAATTTGGATATAGGTTTTCTACAAATGATAATTGTGGACATAACGGTACATATTCACATTGTGAACGATTGAAAATACTATTTTCAATTAAATTAGTACATGTCCATAACGTTGTTGCAGGTATAAATTGGTCAATTAATTTTGTCCATTTAGATGCAACTTGTTCAATAAAATTATTTACAATTTGTAAAGTAAATGGTGTAAAACCAGTACTACCAGTATATGCATTATATATTTGAATTGCGGTTGTAAAATCAGTTGCCGGCGGTGGAATAGTTGAACCAACTATTTGATTTAATGTAAAATCTAAAAACTCTTCAAAGGTTGCTCCTGTTACATATGCACCTACATTAAAACCTAATTGAGCGGAAAGTTGTGCAGATTTTGCAAATATGTCATATTCAAGTGCAGCAACAGGTGAAAGATATACTTCAACATTTTTTCTATTAAGTACGTATGGTGAATTTGCATCTTCTAATTGTGCTTTGACATTGTCTATTTCCGATTCAAGTGTATACCCTTCATATAGGCCAGGAAGTAATCTATAAACATCGAAATATTCTTCACCATATGTGAAGTCTAAATTTTTAGTTTTTATAACTTTGGTTCTACCAGTAAGAACGGATAAATCTTCATCTAAAATTAACCTTGAGCTATGGTCTAATGTTTTTTCATACCATCCTGCACCTTTTTGGAAGAATATATCTGATATTGGGTCAAAAGCCCTTCTCGGTAACCCTGTAACTTCATCAACAGGGTACCCTTCTCTTGTGAATGTAGTTCTTCCTTGTTGTATTGCATCATATATATCACCTTCTAAATCTGCACTTGCCGGCACATCAGTCACTCTATAAACATATTCGTTTATAGTTATCATAGGTTCGGGTGCACCTAAAAATTTCAATAAAAACTCAATCGCCTTTCTTGTTCCTTTTGTTTTATACAATTGAGCAAGATTTACTAATAATCTTCTATAAAATTCATTTTCTGCCTCAACTTGGGTATACCCCATAGTCATACCAGAATAATTACTAACACTTCTATCATATACTGCAGATGCGGTATTCTCATCAAATAATTTTACCGCGTCAAGTCCTAAATTCTGTGATAGACTTTTTAATAGTATGTCAGGAAGATTATTTACGCCGTCATAGGTAACATTACGCATATATGCGATGTTATCTATGTATTTTTTTACTTTATCAAAACTTTGACCATACAATTGAAATATAGCTTCACCTTTTTGGTCTTCGGTATCAAATTCATACAATTGAGGTGAGGACATGAATCTAACTATCAAATTAGATTTATAACCATCAAGTTCATCTCCTACGCTACTCAATGATTGAACATATGAATTAAATCCTAGCCCAACAATTTGAAGATTCCATCCATCCTTAGCCAATGGCCACGTATATTCAAGTGTTGTTATTTCCGTTTTGGATCCATCAAAACTATCTCTCGGTACTTTAAATTTTGCGGTAAATTTTGGATTACTATCTCTATTTAATAATGCACTTTCTACGTCGTCAAGTGACTTGAAAAATTCTTCTGTTGCACCATTATTTGGCCTAATTAAATAATTTTGTGAATATACATTACCATTAAACGGATTACCACTAACTGTTAATGTTATAATATTATTCGCATTAGGCTCAACATAATCTATTACATTATACGTTGAACCACTAATATCGAGCGTGTATTTTGTATAAGACGAAAAAAAGTATCTTAATGTATTGTCTGTTTGTGGAATATCTTGAGATGCAAATGGTCCTAACTTAATATCAAAGGGATTGTATGCCAACCCAGCGTCAAAATCAAATGTTGTTGTTCCTGATAACGCATTAAATGTTACGTTTGTTGCCGTATTCGTACCTCCACCAATTGGATTAGATGTATCAATATAAAAACCTGCGGGATATTTGGTAATTATTCTCTTTAATGAAGCCAATAATCTTTCCTTCATTGATCCAAACAATGATTTACCCGCATCGTCTTTTGAACTATTGAACGTGATTAAACTATCAACTTCACTTTGTGTTGTTGGTACATTTGTTACTTGTCCTACATCATCTAAAGTTAGAAATTCAGAAAATGGTTGTGTTGTAAATGTTTTACTATCTTTTTCCGGTATTACTTTATCTATAGCAAAGTTCGTATTTGTCAGTTGGCTAGTACCATCGGTAATTTGAAATCCGACTAAACTATCACTGAAGGTATCTGCACCACTTGCCGCCTGACTTGGAACTTTATATTTTGCCATTATAATTGGGTAATAGTGTCAAAATTTAATGTTTCATCAATATCTGGACGATTTTCTCTAATCTCATATAATGTTTCATTAAAGTCATCTTTAATTTCATACAAATTATACTGTCTATAGATATTGTTGTTATTATCATATATGGTGTAAATACCTGAAGAAATTGCTTTACTTTGATTTCCATATAATGCATTTGCTAATGTTGTTGCATCATGTTCTACCATTTCAATTTCAACTGTGGTAGGATTAAAAAATGTATTACTTAATATAATTTTTTGACTCGGACTACCAATGAATGGAACCGTATTTGGTTTGTTTGATGGTGCAGAAGATGGTGTAACAGTTAGAAACATTAAATTAGTGGCTTGATCACTATATTGATATCTAATTGATTTTTGTGTGGTACTTGTTAAATTAGATGTAATTGGAGTACAATAAAAAGATGATGTTACTATCCTATAAAAATTTGGTATTTTTTTATTATCTGAAGGATTAATATATTCAACTCTGTATCCAACTAATCCTTGTGGTGTAAATTTATTTCTATCCGTTTCGGGTACATTGCTTAAGTCAATAATCAAACCTCTAACGGATGGTAAAGACGCTAAAACTCCACAATCTTGTATTATTGTTCTTATTTGTTTTGGTCTAATATGTAAAGTATAAATTCCTAATTCAGAAAAATCATCGGTTGTTAATTTAAGATTATATAAACCACCTATAATTTCTACATCAGGTGCATCAGCATCATCTGTGGTTTCAGTATTGTGGTATACAGGTGTTAATATGTCTGTTGATGTTAATTTTTTTAACGTAACAGCAGAAGTCGAAGTTCTACCTGACGTATAATGATATAATATCTCTACGTCTTCTGGGGAAACATCTGCCGGTCTAATTATTCCATAACTACCTACTGCCATATACTTTTATTATAAATATAATTTTATTGTTTTTTTATTGAAAAAAATCCATTTTGGTATATTTCTAATTCCCCAACATTATTAATTTCAGATAATCTTAGATTTTTTTCCATTACGCTTTGTTTACCTCTTTCAATTAAAATGTCAGAATAAATTGTAGGTTCATCAATAAAACCTAAAAAATGCTCATTTCTTGTAATCATTTTATTAAAAACTTCCTCTTTTGATGTTCCGACAGTTGTACCGGTAATCATTGTATAACCATTAGGATAATCCATAAATCTTAGATTATCAATGGTATAACCAGTATATGTACCCAAATAATCAGTTCCTATTGTAATTCCTGAATAATTGTTAGTACCATACAATTTTTTTTCAGATAATCTACTTTTTCCTATCGCTATATATGAAAATCTTGTACTACCTGTTATATTGGTATTGTCTAAATTATTCAAATAATTTTGTGTCTGTCCTGTTAAGTTTGAGTATGCGGGTATAGTTAATCCAGTAAACGTACCTAAAGAGTTAGATACTGTTAAATTATCCGGTATTGTAACTATTTTACTTACTTGATCTGTGGTCCATGGTGTTTCTAATTTTATTGTTATTTTAAATTTAGATGTACCGGTATATATATGTGTTACACTTGGTAAATTTGTATTTACAACACCATCATTTACATTCAATATATCTGTAGTGCTATCTCCCCAATACACATTAAATGATAACCCAACAAGACTTCTTAGTTTATCGGAATTAGTTGTGCTATATATTGTAATAGTGTTACCTGTTTGTGTATATGAAAAATTAACTAATTGGTCTATTTGTTCCATATATCCATCAAATCCCACCATAACACCCATTTCATCTATTGTTGATTCTAAATAAAGTGGTACATTATAGGTATTAGATTCATTTTTTAATATTTCATATTTAATTCTTTTCACATTAATAAATAATTCAATTTAAACTTATGGAACATATCCCGGAGTATCGGCACAAGTTGAATATTGATATGCTCTCGTACCATATAATGTACCTCCTTGAGGTGTTGTTGATGAATTTATTACAGTATAGAAAAATCCACCTTCTGACCAAAATATTTGTCCATAGGTTAAGACATCTACCGTAAATGGCGTTGCTGTCCATGCTATTGTATTTACATCATGACATGCTCTAACTTGTAAGTAATACGCCGTTGACGTTGCTGTTGGTTGTGGTGTTGGTCCTATTGTTGGTGTGGGTGCGGGTGTCGGTACGATTGTTGGTGTGGGTGTTAAAGTCGATGTCGGTAACGGTGTCGGAGTTGGTGTTGGCGATATACATGTCCCTCCACCCTTTTCATAAAATATAATCGGGTTAGATTTAAAACCAACCCTATTACCCGTGGTTCCAGTATAATTATATATCTGATATGAAAAATCAGTTCTATCAATTTCTAATTTATAATAAACGTCTCTATATTCAACAACTTCACTATTTGGCCCCATACAAGTATTCACAAAATCCAAAATAGTACCATCTTTTGCGTTGAAATATTTTGCGGTCATCCAAAACGTTGTACCAGTCAATGAAGTTTCATTAAATGAACTATCGTCATTAAACCAGAAAAAATACATGTTTTCTGTATTTTTATAATTTGAACCTGTGAATACGGGTACAAAAATTTTTTCGTAAAAATCATTTTTTGTTATGTAGAATTGTTCCCCGAGAGGTAAGGTTAAATTTTTAGCAAATACCAACCTACGATTCATTCTTTCTGGAGGTTCGTTATTTGTTGTTTTAAAAAATTCCAATCTAAAAAAACTTTCAGTAGATTGTTTTAACATTTTTGCGTTTTCTAACAATGCCAACCCTGTGGCCTCGTAATCTTGTACATATGTTCCTCCACTTAAAAAATAAAAATAGAACCAAATATCTGATTGTAAATCATTTGGATTTGTGGTGATACCACTATATGGTTTATGTATATATCTTACCGTTTCGTAATTTTCAATTGGGTTAATTACTTTTTCTAATGTCTCATTCTCAAAATCTTTAAAATTTTCGCTCCACCCCAAGTCAAATTTGAAGTTTGATTCATTATTAAAAATCAAATTATTTTCACTGTTGTTTCTTAATATATTCATTTTAACAATCTATTGATGAGTTTGTGAATTTTATTAATCCGTCTTGTTTATTCTTAAAATTCAATTCATTTCTCAAATAAAAATTTATATCAGATTTGATATAATGAATACCATTCATAAATGGATGTTCGGTGCCGTAACCATCAGGATCAATATATCCGTGGTCATATAAATCTCTCCATTTCCATAGACCTTCATTCTGATAATATTTTGCATTATCAGGTAAATTATATACTTCAGTTGTTTTTGAAGTTTCTATATATGGTGAAAGTTCTCTTAATTTAATTCTGTAATGTGGTTGATAGTATAACCCAACCATATTATCTATCGATGTTCCTAAATAAGTTGATGGTAATGATTGTCCGTGATTGAATATATCTAAAGGAGATGTGAACTTATGAAACGATTCACTTATTATCCTTTCTTTCATTTCACTTTCATTGTATTCAACAAACGCCCCCATCAAAGTTGTTCCTGTTGATAATGTATTCCCTGTTTTAAAAGTATAACCTAAATTTGTAAATGTATTGTATGTGATTCCTGTTTCTACTGATGTTGTACCACTAAAATGTTGGTCTATCCACGTATCATGAAAATTTAATTTATATCCAACTTTTGGTGGATAATCAAAATATCCATTTCCGTTTCTGAAAACTAAAGTCGCATAAACTTCTGTTGGTGTATATCCTAAATTATTTGTTAATCCTGTTAATACGAATGGATTTTTAAAATCAAATAATATAGATTCCATTCTATTACCTTGTACCAAATAATCAAATTGATTATTAGAATTTTTAAATACCAATTTTCTTTCTTCTTCCCATATTGGTAATTCAAATCCTACTCTATCCATAATATATTCACTTGTATTAGTTAAAACTTTATGTTTGTGAATATAATATTTTGAGGTTGATTCATTGATTCTTGTAATGTCTAAACATCTTTTACCTAACATCACACTACCGTTAGTTATCGAAGTATTACCTGATACTTGTGATTTTAATATGTTTATTACATATTTTTCCGAATTATATATTTCGTTCCCTACACTATCAATATTGAATGTTCTACCCGATACATGTATTGTGTTATTTAAAGTTAATCCTGATAATGTCACAAATTCACCAGAGACCATTCCATGTTCAACAGGTGATGTTAAAATATAGTGTGTATTATCAGATGTAACTCTAAATGGTATGCCGTCACCAGATAAAAAACTATAAACTGTATTGCCGGTTAATGTATATTTTATTGGGTAGGAATTGTCTGAACCGTACACATATGTTAGAAAAATATTCCAATTATGATACGGCGCACTCATCGGGGTTATTGTTATATGCCCGTTAGTATCGGTATTTGTTCTTAAGTTTTGTGTAAAATTTATGATTGAGTTTCCCGTATATGGTACATTTGTTTCAATCAACACATCGTTTCTTAAAAACGCAAATTCATTGTATGGTAAAAATCCTGTAAAATTATTATCTGAACCATCACCAACTAAATAAAGACTTTTTTTCAATGGTGCGTAATTTGTTGTTCCAGAATAAAAATTACTAAACACCATTTTTATTTTACCATATATCTTATATTTTTTACTTTCGTTTCTTTCTTTGTCATATTGTTCGGACACATCTAAAATAACATCTCTATCGCCCTCTTTAATTAAGTTTCTACTTTCATCAAATGTTAGTCTAATATCCAAATCCTCATCCGGAGCCTTAAAATATTTTTTACTTGGTAGTAATATCTGTTTTTTTTCCATTATTGTGGTCCGAAACTTTGTATAAATTTATCAAAGGATGATTTACCTTTTCTCAATCCAAATGTGAAATGAAATGGTGTTCCAATTTCCATGAGATGTCTGATTTGCCCATTTACCCTATATTCTTTATAATTGTCATTTGATTTTGTTATTGTGCCATTTACATCAATACAATCTCTTATTGGTGGTAATACATAAGGGTCAAAATAATTATCGTCTGTCGGGTCAATATTTAAATCGGTATTTAAATTCGCCTTAATTTCTTGTATTCTTTGTGAATATATTTTACCGGTATAATATGATTGCCTTTCTCCTCCACTATTAACTCTTGTTTCTCCAAATCCATGTCCTCTGGTATCCCACATGTAATATGGTATAATTTGTGAATTATCACCCAACTTTCCTGGTGAGTTAAGACATTTTCTAATCAAATATCCATTTGATTCAATTGTTGTAGAATCGGGGTCATCCTCACTAAATACAAAATCTAAACCGATAGGTCCTTTTGAATCGAATGTTGAACTATATAAATCAGTATATGGTGAATTCGCTTCTTCATATTCAAAAGGATAAATTCCCGCTTGTGTATTGAAATTCATTAACTGAGCAATATCACCATCAATTAACCCAAATCCTCTTGAATCAAATAAATCTTGTACATCTAATTTGCCTCTTTCTTTTATTTCTTTAGATTGAATAATGTATTCCATTAAGTCATCCAAACCTTTATATGATGTCGAACCAATACTTCTTGTTATAGAACAATTAACATCGAACTCGGGATCAACACATATTTCTTTAATCCATGTTGACCTTGGTCCTAAATCTATTATTGTTGTTGGAAAATTAATCTCTTTTTTTCTTACAATCCTACCGGACACATCTCCAAGTAAATAAGTATAATTTGGTAACGTAGGGAAAGTATTTGTATTACTATAATTTATATTTTTTCTAACTCCATAAAAACCTTTTGTTTTACCACTATATTCTATACTAGTTTGATTATCACTTTGTGCTTCATATGCGGTATAATTACTATTATATGGTGTTGACCTATAATAGAAATTAATTTTACCATCAGATTCCACTTTTTTGTAAACACAATCTTTACAAAATCTATTTGACCCTCTTTTCATAAACTGAAAGAAATATAAAACCCCGTTTAACCACGAATTTGTAAATACATATGATATAACACCGCCACACATTAATTTACCAAATAACTTTCTTCTTCTATATGAGTTCAACATTTCTCCAGTTCTACCAGCTAAAGGTACAATTGTATAAACACCATCTCTAAATTCTGACCATCCAGATAATGTACCATTTTCTGTTGGTCCATAATCTACGTCATATTCTCTTGACCCAACATCTCCAATATATCTTCCATATTTAATACATCTAGAATCTTCATTAATAAAATTACCTCTATTAACAGTTGGCCATTTAGCATAAACAGATGCAACTCCCGCAACATCATAAACTAATGGTGCTTCACAATCGGCAACGGCATATTGACCTGTACCTAATATTTTACTATTATATTCATCATCAAGTTGATTCCACATATAGTTATATGTTGAATTAGGTCTATGTGGTCCAGTAACTCCCGCGGATTGATTAAGTGGTCTATATCTTTTATAATAATCAATCGCATCTCTATATAAATTGGCTGTAAAATTTAAACCATAAATTGGCATCACAATACCTTTCAAAGACATATTACCAGTCCTACTGTCATCTATAATATAATCATATTTAGAACATCCACTTTCAATTTCTCTAATTGTATATTCAGTTGAAGTAAAACTAGATTTAACTAACCATATTTTTTTAATTAAAACATATCCATCTGAAGCATGGCAAGTATTTGGTACTACAGTATCTATAGGTACATTATATGAATTTGAGATGTCTTCTAATATTTTTGAATACAGTCCTTTTACTTTCCATGTATTTCTAAATGAATCCCAAATAATTGGATATGTTTGACCTAAACCAATAGGAATATAAAGACTTTGTCCTCCAAGTATATCGATTTCTATTAAATAATGTTGATAAAGATACGCCCCGTCAACTTGTACTCCTTGATTTTGCGTTGGTAAATTAATCGGAACAAACCCAGGAAATCCTGAACCTGTAGTTCTAAAATATAAATCATAGTCAAAATTAGCACCCGCAGTTCCTGAACAACCGTTAGTTTGGACAATATCAAGTGTTAATCCTGCGGGTGTTGATTGTCCCGCAACTCCACAAACATTTATAGTATCTCCACTAATTACGGTATGTGTTATCGATATACCATCACAATCTAAAAATGAAAATGTTACATCAGTTCCGCCATTATTTATAAAACTATATGAATCACAACCTGGTGGTCTTGATGTTAAATATTTTTCACCAAAATAAAAATTTGTATTTGTTGCCGTTGTTCCCGTAAAAGCAGCAGAATTTACAGGATTTGTTACTATCTCATATTCTCCCTCAGATTCATCTTCAGTACAATCATAACAATCAGGATATGTAATTAAATTTAAACGAAATATACTATTAAACTGAAATTCTTTTGCTCTTTTATACATTTTAGCCGCTGCCTTATTTGATACTCCGGTTGACCCTAAAAGTTCGGCAACAAAAAATAAAGCACCTGTAACAAATTCTCTAACAAATAAAGAAATTCTTAAAATTACAAACTCAATGTAATTTAATATTGTTAATATAAAAAAATTAAATCTGTGATTTCTAACTGCATCATTTACTGGAAAATAATTATTTGTTGTTGAACAATCTTCTTTTTCTGATGGCCATATCTCTTTAATTCCAATAAAAGATTCTCTTCTGTCTTTAACAAAAAAACTAAACGCCCTTTCTAATGCACTTGTTTTATAATATTTGTTTATAAATTGACTTACAGAATATGCCCTACCATATCTAAATTGATAAAAATAATCTTGAGGTACACCTATTTTACCATCATTGATTGCGTCCACACTTCTACCTGAAATTTCTTTAAGGGCCTCTGTAGGGTAATCATCAATATTAGTACTAAAAGAATATGATTTAGGATTAATCGTACTATAATCACCATTTAAGAATACATCGTTTATGTGATATTCTCGAATATTTGGTACTAATATTTTACCTGACAATTTATTTCTTGCTCCGCTGTCTTCATTTAAAGAAAATCTAAATCGATATGTTCCTTTAGTTGGTATACCTAATTTACCGTCCCTTGAAATTACATTCTCACCAAATTCATTAGTGTATATGTAATGTGTATTCATTGGTACTCTAAAGAAAAAAACACCATTTTCATCTATGGAACTATCAATTGCGAACTTTTCCAATATTGGTCTGTCCATGTTAGGACTACCATCTTCATTTTTTTCATAATTACCGGTAAATCTAATTGCCTCAATGTCTCCTTCAAATGTGGTAAGTCTACATTTTTCACCCATTTGATTGTCCACATTACAATTAACTCTTAATGCATCTTTTCCAGAATCGGTAATTGTACCTCCCATAATCATGGCATAAGGTTCCAATCTAACTCCACGTTCTCCTAAATCAAAATCTGTTCTTGTTAACCCAATTTCACATAATGATTCATTACCCCAAAATGGATACACTTCTATAGTTTTATCAAATGATAAAATTTGAGGTAAAGAATCTAAATTTTCGGAAGATAAAAAAGTGTATTTATTTTCAAACCTTTCTTCTGATATTCCTTCGTACATTAAATCAAAAGGTACTAATGATTGACATCCCATATCTGATAAATCAATGTCAACATGTATAGTTTGTGAACCTATTGGGACTCCCCAAATCATGAAATCTCCAGAATCGTTTGTTTTTACTGTGTATTTGTAATATTTTTCATACACTTCTAAAACTTCCTCTCTCGTTAAAATATCTTTTTGGTCAAAAAATGTTCCTGTTGGTGTGTGACCTGAATGTTGTTTTCTTGATGGTAATAAATTATACCTATAGTTGTTTTCATTCCTATCTTCTGTTGAAACATATGGATATAATTTAGATACAACAGGGTCGTCTTGATCAATCTCATTTTGAGGTATAAAAATTGAAACTCGGGCGTTTGGGATTCCGAATCCACCGTTTATACTTATTCTACCACACACCACTCCATAATCCGCACAAAGTGAAGTGTACGCGTCTTGTTGTGTAAATTTTAATGACAATATTTCGAGAAGGTCGAAATCTTGTTTTAATTCAACAGTAACCCTTTGGTCTTGACCTATTTTTGTTAAAATTCTGTGTTTTTGCATCGTTATTATAATAAATAGAAAGGAAGATATTTTCTAATTATTATAAACAAAAAACGATTTAAAATGTAGTCGTACCTAAAGTTTTGATTCTTATTTTAATGTCTTTATTTGGGAATCTAATTTGATATATCTGATTTGCCAACATATATATTGTCATATCTGATTGTAATATTTCTTTGGTAAGAACATCTTTATAAGCTTGAGCAACTTCAGATGATGAATATAATCCACCTACTTGATTGAAAACTCTAATATCGATTACGTTTACAACACCACTTACATTACCTAATATTCTATAAATGTCTCCAACAAATAATGGGTCACCCATTTTTCTTCCTTCAATTGCAAAATAATCAACAGTATCGTTGATTGAGTTTTTAATTACTTCAGTTCTGTTAACATTTTTATCGACAACCATATCTATCTCAAGTCTGAAATCAATAACTTCACCGCTAGATATTTCTATAAAATCGTTTAACATCCTATATTCAGACAAATAGGACATTATATTATTTTTCAATGTTGTTGATACTGTATCCGTTAAATTACTATCAGCATCGTATGATAATAATTTTATTTTTACTTTGTTGTCTTCTTCTAACACATTGACTTTAGCAGGTGCACCAAAAGTTGATGGCATTGTTTCTATTAATGATTTATAGTCATTTAAAGTAACCGCCCTATTTTGTGCCGCGAAATTATATGCAACCATATTCCTTACTTCTTCTATTGTAGGTTGGTCAGCGCCTCCAACAGCAGGAGTTACATTTGATACTGTTAAAGATTGAATTACTTGAGAATTTATAGTTGCACTTGGTCCTTCAACTACAAAATCAACATTATCTACACTTGTTATAACATTAACACCTAAATTAGAATCTCTACCTCCACCGATACGATATTTTACAAATATGGTTGTGTTAGGTTTTGGTGTTGCACCTAAAGACATATTATTTAAAAAGGATCCTAAACTTACTGTCAATCCATTATCGACAAAACTTTGTAAGTTGTCCATTGGATTAATAGTACCAGAACCAAAAGTTAATGAAAAGTATCCTTCTGGAGTATATTCTGTAACAAACTTATTTGTTACATTAATATATTTTCCCGCCTTAAAGTTATCTCTATCGGATACTGTTGTTGGGTCTGGTATGAAAACTTTACCTTCAATTAGTGATTTTACTTCATACCATTTGTTAGTTGCACTATCAAATTCTGCCGATGTTGGATTAGCACCGAAAGTTGTACCATCTTTATGTATAACAGATACTACCCCTAAAACATTTTGTTCAGGTAGATAAAGTTTTAAAAATGGTTTTTGGTCAAACTCTGTAATAACTCTTCTGAATATTCTTGTTAAACCATTTACAACAGGTTCTCTCTTTACAATCGTATAAGAAATCAATCTATTATTACCATCAAAATTCGGTATTTTTAATCTATTTGTTTCACCCTTACTATTGAATGGACTTGTAAAATCAATGTCTTCTATTGTTTCAAAAATTTGTCCTCCACCAGAAACTTGTGCGCCACTTTTTAACACTCCCAAATATCTTTCATCTTCTTTATCACCAGCAACAGGAACATTTACTGAAAAATCACAAAGTGCAACAGAAGGTCTCGTACCTGGCACTTTTAACCCATAAGTTTTCGCAATATGATGAAGGGATTGTCTTTGTTGTGCAAAGTCCAACATAGTTTCCTGCCATACCCTATCTATATGAAAATGTAAATTATCCGAAACCGCCGCGTTCAAATCCAACAATACGGAAAATATAGAAGCGTCATTTGTGTTTTTTATTAAATCAGGATAGTACTCTTTGGTCATATTGACAAGTTCTTGTCTTAGACCCGCAAAATCCCTAACTGCGTATGATATTTTCTTTGCCATGTTAAATGTTTATTATTATAAAATCTGATGTTGAGAACGCACCATTATTAACCGTGTAATCAATTTTAACTCTCGCGGTATATGGTTCAGTACTATCATTAGACACTCTAAATAATCTTGAATTTTCTTCTTCTGCAAAAGTTCTTGGTTCATCAGGGTCATCTTCAGCGGATACCACTTCAATTGAATTAATATCAAGATTAGGTATGTATTTTTTAACACTTTCTCTTATTTCATCTTCTATTAAATTAAAAGATACAGAGTCGTTTTGGTCAAAGATGAATTCATATAATCTAGTACCAAAATCGGGAAGATAATATCTACTACCTTTTCTTGTTAAAATTAAATGAATTAAATTAGCTCTGATTTCTCTTTCAGGAGTTTCTGTCATTGCTAAAAAATCACCCTTTCTACTATCCCTAAAAGGGAAATCTATACCATACGTTACTGCCATATAGAATAAATATAAAGAATGATGATTTAGATATTATCATCATCCTTCAATTCTTTTTTAATTATATCGTTTCCTTTAACACCTTTAGGCTCATATGGACAATTTTTACAATTTTTCCCACAACAATAACCTCTTTTAAGTAAAAAATGAACAGTCAGAACCATAAGTCCCGACTGTTCATCAATTGTAAAGTCCTCTCCTTCGATTAACTTCATTAAATTTTTGTGATTTCACAAGACCCACCAGAACAACTCATAGCAGCGTAATCACTTACATCTTTGTACTGTGGTTTATTAAGGATTTCACCAAAATTAACTTCTTTAAATTGTCTTGTTACAGTTTCCCACTTATGGAATAAGTGAACGTCTTTTAAACAATAAACCATTTTCCTCAAATCATTTTTGAAATAATTTTTGGCAAATTTCTTAGCTCTTGTAATCCAATAGTTTTTCAATAATACTTGTTCTCTTGTACCTGTTACTGGTAATGATTCCAAAATGGTATCGCACGCCAACCATAAATTATTATCAAAATAATGAAGTCCATCAACAACCAATCCTGAAGCCATAATTGAACCTTTACCATATGTCTCTACGATTTCTTCTAAATCCAAAACAGAAGTAAAAGGTGCTTGGTTGAAGTCTTTATCACCATAATCAGACATAAAGCTGACTGCGGTAAAGAAGTCTCTTTGTTCCCATATATACTCCACAATAGAGTCTTTGTCATCGATAATAACAGTACAGCTTGTGTTATGGTTTACAGGTGAATATGTACACAACTCTGGATTAGTGCCTGCATTTACCCAATGCTGTTGAACTAATTTAATTAAATCCAAATGTTTTATACCTTTCATATCTTTTTTGAATAAACCGTTTTTTGGGTTTTCAACGGGTACAAAAACAACGTAATCAGATTTAGTTGAGGACCATACACTCTCTTCCAATAGGAATGGCATATTTTCTTCTAACCATTTAGCAGTATTACTCTCCTTGTTCAATTGCATAATTCTGAAATATTTCTCAGAATGTTCAGGATGAATTCCACTTGCAGTACCCAAAACAACTGATGCGTTACCTGATGGTTTTACACATGTAGTTCTAGCGGCTTGATTAATCTCAATCAAGAAAGATAATTCCTTGTTTGTATCTTTCACAACTTGAGCGCCTTCTTCTAAAAGTTCTGCATTAAATAATTTAGGATTATTCATCCATCCTGTAATGCTAACACCAAGTAACGCTTCTTTTTCAAATATTTTTTTACTTGTTTCACCCAAATAAGGAAAATTAGTATACCCTGCTTGTAATGTACCTAAGATTGACGCATCTCTACATGCACGTAGAAATTTATCTTTTGTTGTACATTTCTCTGCATTTATTTCAGTAAGATTACATCCTTGAATTCCAAATTTACTTTTGTTGTTTTTAACATAATCTTCAACAAATTCATATTCTATTTTGGAAAAATCAACATTATCTAAAACTGGAATTTTCAATATTTCAAAACATGGGTTAAACATGTCAAACCAACTATTTGCAAAAACAAATCCAATATCATTTGCTCCGTCATTTAGTTTAACCAAATATTCAAATTGTTCTTTTTTTACTTCTGATCTTAACAACAATACAGAATTATTACTTCTACCCCTCTGTGGGTTTTCAATTCTCCAATTGCCGGTTTTTGCGTGTATCATTTCATCATCATTCGGATCAACAATCATATTCAAAGCCGAACGACGAACACCACCAGACAATACGGCATCTGCGGAATGACATATAACATCAAAAGCAAGAATTGGTCTTATCTTTGAACCTTCTTTGTCTATCCACTTTTCAATTAATTGTTCAATTTTTTCTAATGATTGCTTCAAACCTTCGTGACCTGGTGCTTTAAACCCCCCACTAATAAATGCACCTTTTTCTCTAATTTGTGAATAATCAAATTTTACTTCATATCCCGCATATTCAGGAAATGGTTGGTCGTCAGCAAAATAAGAAGACATCAACACACCCAACGAATCTGCCCATCCTTCAATACTATCGGAAATTACAAAAGTTTTAGTTCCTTTACTTCTTTTCTCTATTCTACTCAAATTGTTTACAAATGGAATTAATAGACCTCCACCAAATCCACATCCAGATAGCGCCAAATAAAATATTTCTTGAAATACTCGGTTTCTTGCAATGTGACCAGAAGTACAATTAAACATTCTTGTATTATGTTTCATAATTTGTTCGTGTCTATACTGCAAATTACGTTGAGACGCTAACACAACTTGGTCTTTCATACTTTCAACCGCGGAATTCAAATATGGTTCTATTTCTTTTACATATTTTTCATACTTTTTCCTATGACCATCAATTATGTTTTCACACGCATCTTCCCATGTTTCATACCTGTTTTGTTCTTCTAACCATTTGAAATAATCTGAATGCAATTTTAAATCACTCAGAAACTTTTTACCTTTCTGCATTTCTTCTTTTTTTTTGTTTTATTTATTCTTATTTGTTAATTCTTGTCTTTTTAAATATGCGGCAGTTGCTCTTGCTTGTTTGTCTTGAACTTTTTGTTCTTCATGTCCAAGTAATGTACTTTGAGCATCAGTATCGATTATCAAATATTCATTATTGAAAGTACAATTTTGGAATATAACCCCATCTTTTCCAATTCTTGATTTCAATAAAGTCAATGTTGCCAAATTATGTTCTTTTTGTTCTAATGTTTTACCTATGGACAAAATAACGTGAGCGATTTGTGCTTTCTTGATTGAACCACCCATTTGGTCTCCTGTTACAACTTCAGATGATATTGATTCTCTATTACCTTGAGTTGCCGTCCAAATCGCAATATCGAACTCACTTGTCATAGATTCCAAACTTCTCATTACAGAACCTTCACCTTTCCATTCTTCACCATTAACTGACCTTTCAGGACTAATACAATCAACATAATCTAAAACCAATAAATCAATCTTAAATCCATCTGATGTCAATTTTCTAATTTTATTCTTGATTTCAGAAATTGTGACATTATCACTTGGTAATTTCAATAATTTGATATTACCCTTAGAATTATTCTGAATTTCCTCCACTTTCTGTTTAACCTCTTCTTTCGCTTCAGGTTGATCATCAGGTGCAATTCCTGACCATATTGTATAATGTTTTCTCTTAATATTACCCGGATTATCTTCAAAAAATATTTGAAGTACGTTATAACCCATGTTGTATGCCGTATTTGCAAATTTGGTTAGTAAGGTTGTTTTACCTGTACCTGTAGGTGCCAAAACAACACCCAATTCTCCTCTACCTAATCCTCCATTCAATAAGTTATCAACACCAACAATTCCTGTTCTCAATGGATGTCTGTGATCCTTTTCCAACGCAGAATCTATATCATGAAACACATCAGTTGCTTCGTCACCAGAAATACCAACTTGTAACGCTTTTTGGATTATTTGTTCTATCTTATTGTAAGATTCAAATTGTCCGTTTTCGATAATATTTTGGACTATTTTTAATTCCTTTTTTAAATTTTGTTGCTTACAAAAATTTAATGCGGTATCTTTTACGTGGTCATGAGTCTGTTCATTATTTTTGATAATTTCTAAAGTATCTAAATGAATTTTAGATGATTGTGACTCACCATTCTCAGATATTATTTTTTGTCCAATACTTACATAATCGGGTATTTTACCATATTTGTTAAAATATTCTTTCAAATTTTCCATAATATATTTGAAAGAGTTATTGTCAAAATATTTGCTTTCTAATACCTCAATAATAGTTTCACCATATTTTTTATCCTCTATTATTGTCTTTATTAGACACTGCTGAAACGACATCCCTAGATGTCCAAAATTTTTTTCTTCGCTCATAATTTTTTTTAGTTAAGTTCGTATTGTAAATACGTGGTTTCCAATTCTGTTGAAGACAATATGTCAGTCAATGTTGACAATATCTTTTTCAGTTTTGGTCGAATGTCTACCGTGTATCTAACCTTAGGATGGTAGAGGTACGCGGGGAATATTCTTTGAATAAATACGCTGTCACCTAGCTTAATTTCCAATAAAAAATATTCTTTTTCTTTTGTATTCGATTCTTCCACAACGTCAGAATTTAGAATATAATTTTGATTTTCACACAGATAATCGGAACTTTTTATTTTTAAATCTTCTGAAATTTCTTCACAAATATTTTTTACATAATAATGCAAATCCATAGATTTTCTCGCAACTGGATTATGGTCTTTTACGTTGAAATATCTTTGACAAATGATATTCCCATCCAATGTTAAAATAAATTCAAATTTTGTAATGTCCTGCTGATTATTCATAATTTTTAATTTTGATTATTCTTTTATTTTTTTCTTTTCTCGTTAATCTTAAGAATGGATTTAAAAATTTAATCCAAGCATCGTCTGATTTGGGTAGTACGTTGAATAATCCGTCCTCCATCATCATCTTCATGGTATTTTTATATGACCTTCCTTCAGGGTCTAAATTATCGTTTATAAGTGATAATATCGTATCTTTTGCCTCTTCAGTTAAAAAAGGTACATCTAAACTGACTATACTTTTATTAATCTCGAAAAACTCGTTACCATATACTCCGTGTTTTGTAACTCCGGTAAGAAGATTGTTTACTAATTTATTGTTTTTGTCTTGTTCAAAAAGTAAATTAGTTTTACTTATAATTTCTTCTAATGTTAGAACTTTGTTTTTGATTTCAGGAAATAAGGTTAATAGTCTTTTGATGCCCATACCTTTTATACCGGAAATGTTATCGGATGGGTCTCCACATAACATTTTAATAAGTTTGACATTTTCAATTAATATTTCCTCATGTTCGTATTTGATTGTGTCTCCTGATTTGTATAATTTACCATGAGACGGGTTAAAAATATTTGTTTGTTCCGATACTAATTGTGTTAAATCTCCATCTGAAGAATATACGATTTTTTTCTCACTTGGAGAATTTTGTGTATAAAAAGCAATACAGTCATCAGTTTCACAAAATTGAAACTCTCCTTGCCTTACATATAATTCTTCCAAATATTGTTTGATTCTATTCCTTTGGTAACTATATGAATTTAATTCTTCTTCACTTTTTATTCTTTCTCGTCTATTCTCTTTGTATAAATGATATATTTTCTTTCTTGATTGAGATCCATTTTCTCCGTCCCAAAAGACAACTATCTTGTCTAAATGATATGTCTCAAACGATCTCCTAAGAGTATTAATAAAATGGTAAATTCCTCCAATGTGTGTACCCTTATAAAAGTAATTCTTGACACCGAAAAAACCAATTGTGAGTAAGTTGTCTCCATCAACAAGTAAAACAGACATTTAAAATATTATTCGTTATTCTTCTTCTGTTACAACATTCAATTCGCCAGCATCTGTAACATTAACACCAAGCATCTTACTGATATAATCTCCGTTTTCTTTTTTATATTCTTCTATTGATTTTTTTTCTTCGGAGTCTTCTTTTCCACTCATAAACCCATGAGAAGTTACCAAAATTCGACCATCTTCATATCCCAAACCATTTACGTGGTTTTTCATAATTGATATCTTAGTTCTGGTTGCAATTTTAACTTTTCTTTTATCTTTTGTAATTGATATTTTAGTAGTTCCCGCACCTTTCTGATTTCCAAACAAAAATACCAATGTAGAATTTAACCAAATTGCCTCTCCACCCTTTGCTTTAATCTTAGGTTGTCCAAATGGATTATCAGGTAACTCTACCCAAGGTTGGTTCACGATAATCAAAGTATTAGTATATGGTTTATCAGACCTTCTAGAACCTGAAATTCTTTGGTTTAGACCCATACCTATTTTATCAGACAAAACTGACGCATTGTGCTGTTTACCACCTTTTCCATCATATGTCATTTTACATGGTACAGAACCTACTGAGTCCCACAAGAATAACATATCGTGTGGTATTTCACCTTTATCTTGTGCGTCTAATAATTCGTTTATATAATCTGTAATTTGTTCGATATATTCAAAATCACTATTAAAAAGATAGAAATCTTCAGACCTATCAAATCCCATCAATTCCGCATGTTCCCAACTCCACTTTTGTTCTGTAATTATTAACACGGGCAATATTCCCTTTTTTTGGGCATCTACCGCAGTTTTGACCAGTGCCGTTGTTTTACCAGTATCACTATGTCCTAACAACATATTAATATGTCCCATAGCAGGACCCGGTATACCTGTTGCATCTAAAAACGCGTTACCCAAATCGAAGAAACGATCAGCTTTATATTCCGCCTCTTTAGAGAATTTCTTTTTTATTGCACTGAAATCATTTTTTTTAATCGCCATAAATTTTTTTTTAAAATACCCCCATCATTTCTTGTTATATCCAATACTTTGATGGGGGATTTTGTTTATATATTAGAAGGGTAAATCTCCGTCTGAATCATCTTGTTCTTGCAAATCAACAACAGGTGTTGATGGTTTAGATGTTCCAATTGTTTCTTCCAATTGTGAATTAGAAACCCATTTGTTGGTTACTGAATCCCATCTTGGTACTTCACCTTTTGCAACCATTTCAAGATAATCTTCACTTTTCTTTGAATATACATCAACCCATGTTAACTCATCGTCAATCCATGATTTAGCAACATTTGGATCTTCGTGTAATGGTGACATATCATCAGGAATAACCGAATTGATTGATGTGTATTCTTTACCTGTTCCTGCCTTTGTAAGAGTCAAAGAAAGAATCAAATCACGACCTTTTTGCATGTCGGTTATATCTCCTTTATTCCTAAAAATTGGGAAAATTTTATCAAGATTACCATCACCTTTGGCGTTGTGTTTAAATCTCCAAAATTTAACACCATCTTGTTCATTATCCCTATCAATGACTTTAACAATATAAAACTTACGTGAACGATATTGTCTTGCCAATTCTTTATCGGCTTCAACACCAGTCATCATTAAACCTTCATAAACCTCATGTAGTGGTGACCTTTTCCCTTCTTGTTTTGGGTCATAAATTTTCAACCATTTACCATCCACTTGAACTTCGTGGAAATAAACTTCAACAAAAGGAGATGACCCATCTTTTGTTGGAAGAATCCTAATTCTTCTTTCTTCTCCTTTAGAACCCTTAGGAAGAAGTGTAGTGAAATACTTTTTCATTCTGTCTTCTTGTGAGACTTTGTTTCCGTTGCCACTTGTGGCCATTTTGTTTTTTTCGTACTGTGCTAGTACTGCATCAAATGTTGACATAAAAATTGTTTTGTTTACTTAAAAATATAGATAAAAAAACCCGAATTAAAAAATTCGGGTCAAATTATTTGTAAAATTTTTTTACCATTTTATATTGTACCTTGGGAACGAACCCATAGAATCATATTTTACTTCTACAGTATATCCTAATGTTTTTAATGATCCTGTCATGGCATTATTAATGTATTGTCCATCAACAACTACTTGATATAATCCTTGAGATGTTGCACCTGATACTAAAGTATCTATATAATCTAAAGAACCTGTTGCTGAATTGGATGCCGACCTAGCGGTTGATGCTGATTGCATAATTTATATATTTTATTCTAATGTTAATAAATAACCTAATTTATTTACTTCACCTAATATCTCATCTCTCAAATTAAGTAAATCGGTATCTTGTGGTTCAAATTGTTCACTAAATTGATTTAATGCGCTTCTTAATGTACCCAATAAACCTTTCAAATCGATTTCAGAAAAATTACTTAATTCTATAGTTTTTGTTTCTTCGTCAAGAGTGAATCTACCGTATTTACCCATTGCTTGTTCTAAAAATTGGTCAATTAATGGATCAACAGTAGAATAAAAACCACCAAATGCTTGGTGTCTTGCATAACCTTTAGTTTGCCAATGATTAATTCTCATTTGTGCTTGTAAACCTAAAAAGAAGTTTACGTTAGAACTTATATTCATCTTCTTCCTCCTGTGGATTAAATGTATCTCTTATGGTATCATTTGAATAGTTTTCGATTTCATCTTTAGTTAAAACATATTCATTCTTTCCGCTACTTCTCATTTCACCTTGTTTACTAGCAAAAAATTGTTGTGGATTTTGACTAAATGGATATGAATCCAATGATCTCATCTGTAATTTTTCTTCTGGTGTTTTTGGTTTAATTTCTTCTATTTTAGAACTCAATTGATCTATTTTTGATATAACCGAATCCATCTGACTCAACTTATTTTCTAAATCATCAAGTTTTGTGAATACAGCATCCATTTGACCTAAAACTACACCTTGGTCTTCTTTATTATCATCCATCTCTTTTTTGATATTTTTAGTCATATTAACTAAATCTGTGATATCAATTTCTTCTGTACTATCCATTTCAGGTGCTGGTGCAGCATCCATAGGTGGGGCATCGGTTGGTGCCGGTGCCGCCATAGGGTCCATAGGTGGAGCGTCGGTAGGTGGAGGTACATCGGTAGGTGCTGCGGGTGGAACTTCTTGTTCCATAATCATTTTTTTTGCGTAGTTATTGATTGCTCTATAACGCATTAATTCTTCATGTAATTTTTTTTCCAACATAGCTTTAATCTTGTAATAATTGTCTACCGTCTTCTGTGACGTATTTTTTATTTATTCTTTCTACAATTCCGTCTTTTGATCTTATAATATAACATTCTCCAGTTTTCAAATCACATTCTTCTCTTTCCATACTATCATTAGAAATAGTTCTAACTTTTTTTGGATTTAAAAATTGGTCTATCGAATTATTTAATTTTTGATTTTCCATATCTTTTTATATAAATATCTTAAATATTATTAAGTTACGGATTCATTCGGAAATATACCACATCACCGTCAATTAGTTTTAATTTTTTCATTAAAGAACTTGACATACCAACTCCATACCCATCTATTGATGGTCCGTTCCCTATAGGACCTTGTACTATTCTCGCATTACCCGTACCTGTCATACTATATGTTATTGTTTCGGTATTTTTGGTTTTTGGATTAACAAATATCGTTGATACCGATGGGGCTACTATTTTATCTGCAGTAAACTCAGTTGATGTTAAATTAAATTTAGTCGAATAAAAATCTGTTGTTCCTGTAGTTGATTTAGTTTCTAACCAAAGTAGTGGTGTATTATTCTGTGTTCTACTAACCACACCCATTCTTACTTCGTCACCTATAAAATAATTTTTACCACCCATTTCTACCACTCTTGCTCTTAACCATTCTCCTTCTTGACCTTCATGGGTATACTTAATTAATTGAATATTTCTTTCTTCTAAAAATCCGTTATATGGTATACCATATTCTGTTATATTAACTTTTTGTACTAAAATTTTTCCTATGTCTTCTCCATCTACTTTTTCTCCTGGGTCTGTTACATAAACACCATTATTATAGTTAATCGTAACCGAAGTTTTTGTCATTTCTGATTGTTGTTTATCATACTTTGTCAAAACTTTACTTACTAATTTATCAAACAATACCCTATAACTTGAGGTGAAAGAATCTTTGGGGTCTGGTAAAGACGCATATGGTATTCTCGTTCCTTTAAATGTTGTTGTAAAACCATTTGTTCTAATATTATGTGATACTTCAGTAATCCAATATGAACCTTTAAAAATTGGTATATTTTTCAAGTAGAAAAACATCGTTGGTTGTATCATCACATTACCCATACTGGTAACATCACATGTATACGATGCCTGTCTATAATAATCAAATAACCCAATATCCACATTGTACGCACCCGCACCCGACTCTGACCTTGCTAAGTTTTCCAAAACCACGAAAGATTCTGAAGTGTTTTTTAATGATGTTTGGTCTAATTGTACCCCTTTGAAAATACTTTGACTTTGGTCTCCGAAACTTACTTCAAACGCAACAACTTTATTTGATTTAGATAAATCCCCAACATTAAAAACATTAGGTGTGGTAATGATTAATGGATTGTTATTTGTATTTGATATGTTAAAGCTATCATCTGAAAATTTATATTTTTTTCCATCCATGTCTGGATGTTTAGATGTTGGCCCAACTAATTGTATTATAATTTTTGGTGATGATTCTTGGTAATCGACTTCTAAAAATGTGCCAAATATATTTTCAGCAACTTTTTTTGATGGTGTTATTTTTGATTTATTATTAATGTTGGTGCCATAAAAATTAATATATGCCGGTAGTGGTTTCATATCTAAACCGGAACCAGCAATCATTATATTTAAAACACTATACAAATTAATTTTATCATTCTTTGGTGAACCTAAATCTAAAATTTTACTTATATTTAAATAAAATTTATCACCTATATCGACATTTGCTTTATCTAAAAATAAAAATTCTTCTAATAAAAGTCTTTGTCCTATTGAATTACCTCCAATCCATTTATCATTGAATGATTTGAAATAATTATACAATTCTATTTTCAAAGGGTCATTGTTGTAACCACTAACAATTCTGTTAGTTTCTCTATTCATTAATCCCTCTAATGATTTGAATTTTTTTGTTAAGGTAGTTATAAAAACTCCCGCTCTGGTCATTGCACTTGTAATTCCACTCTTATCGAATGTATTTGTGAATATACTATTTTTTATATATTGTTGAAACGCGGTTTTTGTATTGACACCTCCACTCTTTATAAATCCACCATAAATAAGTGCTAGTGGTCTAAATAATAAAATATTTTCTTCATTAACTCTTATATCATTAACTAAAAAAAAGTTTTGATAGTGTAGGTCAATATCTTCACCAATATATAATTTAATTAAATCTTTATTTTCGTTTGTTAAATCATCAGTTCTAAATGATTCATATGTGAAACTATTCAAATTATCCACGTCCGCAAATCCATGAAATACATGTGAATCGATTTCTTTTGGGTTTCCTAATGTGAATTTAACAAGATTTCTATCTGATAAAATATTGGAAGTTATGGTTTCTAATTTTGTATTTTGTCTTGTTTTTATTTTTTGTAGAAAATCTGTTGTATTTTCGATAGAATCCCCTTCTTTCTTTTCCACAGAAGAAATGTCTTTTAATAAATCTTGAAACTTCGTATATTTTGTATTTCCAAATCGAAAATAAGAAGATTCGTCTTTAATCTTTTCAGACGCAAATTCTAAAAATATATCTTCAAAGTCTTCTAAAATTTTAGGACTAAATGTTGCAATTAAATCTATAATTTTTTTATAGTCAATTGATAAAGAATAATCATTATCAATTAATGTTTTATGATATTGATTTGGTGATGGGAATGTTGTTCCACTAAATGCATCGTTTAAATAATCATCTTCAAATAATATTCTAAAATAATTTTGATACTCTGTTTGGTAAGTGTTGGTACTTAATGATTCAGAAGTTGTATATATGTGTTTATTATTTGACCTTGAAGGTAAAATAGTAAATCTTAAATCATTATTAAAATATTTTGAGTTGTCAACTAAATTTGTCCAATATCTAAATCCATTTGATGACACACCCATAATTCCAATAATTGCATTTATCGCAATATTCGCTTCGTAGGATGTGTTACCCGATTCTACTATATAGTGATTATAATCATTAATCACTTGATGGTATATTGCATCATAAAAAGGATGTATTCCTAAATCAATATTAACATTGTATGAAACAAGGTCACCATTAATATTAAAAATATTTTGATTGTTATTATCAAAGAATAGAGATTCATTTATTGGTGTTGTTACATCACTTATTATATCAACTCCTTCTAATATGAATTTTTTATATCTGTGATAAATAGAACCCCATTTAACAATTAAATGATATGGTAAGAAATGTGTTGACGCAACTTCTCTAAATAAAGATGACATTCTAATTGGTGTACTTTTTTCACCAAGATAGTTTATTGTTTCATCAAAATTTATTTCATCTTCCAAATCTAAAAAAGGAAGTGAGTTTAATAAAAGATATGCGGAACCGGCATACTTTCCATAACTTGAGATTTTATTAAAATCGTTATATAATTGTTTGTGAAAATATGGTGTGTTTAAAATATTAACAGAAGTATTATTAATTTTTAATTTTTGTGAAAATATATTTTGTCTAAATCCATTATTAGATTTTACCCAACTCTTACCATTAATTGGTGATGTAATAAATCCGTCTGAACTGCCAGCAAACAGATTTCCATTGAATTTAAATTCGTCATCCGTAAATTTAGTTTTATTTATATAAAACAGATATTCATCGGAATTAAATGGATATATATTTTTTCTATATGATTGTGGTGTATATTCTTTAAGATTCTGATTTAATTTATCGTTTTTACCAATTTTACTTGAGAATTGAGTTTTTTTATACTCTGATATTTCAAATGGAAAATTTAAAATATCCTCGATATAATCTGTACTTGGTATATAATCTTTGTAGTATGAATATCGTTCAAATGGTGAATATAATCTCATTGTTTCTTGTAAAGTAAGATGTGAATCTATCTTTTCTTTCAATAATGTTATAATCTCATCATTCAGTTTTATTGAATTTTTAATATTTTCAAATTCATTTTCTGCCAACTCTTGTATTGTATCTAATCTAAACGAATCAATCAATGTTGTTTGAATTGCTCTTTCCCATATTTCATAAAGAAATGAAGATGGTGATTGGTCTATGTATGGTGTAGAATCTGTTAAATCAAATAATGTATTAATTTTTATAAAATTAGTAATACTGGTATCGTCATCAAAATTAAATGTTATATTATTTGCACCGTCCTCTTTTTCTACATTTGTATCTGACTTGTTGGTTGAAGTTTCAATAAAGTTCTCAATAAACTCTACTTCGGGCCAAATTGATGGGTCGTCTGATTTTAATTTTTTTACTAAATCAGGTTCTCCTGGATATGCAATTACTTTTATTTTTTCTCCGTCCGAATTTTTTTTAACTTCAGGCCAAGGATATATCGGTTCTCCATCTTGTGTTTCGTTACTAAAATTTTTAATTAGTTTTTTTCTTTCTTGTGCACTATCAAAAGATTTTTGATGTACATCCTTCATTAACCTAATATAAACTTCAGCGTTTGCTAAAATAATTGCAAAAATATTTCGAATTGTGGGATCAAATCCAAAACCTCCTTTGTTTTTGTCTCTGATAATTTCATTCATTTTATTTTCAATGACATTTTCTAATTTTCTTTTTTGCTCGATAAAAAGTTTTTTTATTTCTAAAATGTCATTGACAAGTTTATCAATAGCAACTTGATAAATTCCACCACTTGTCCTTCTTATATACTTTTCAACTTTATCTGTTTCTTTAGTTTTAAAAATACTAAAATCTTGTTCTGATATTTTTGTTGATTTACTTTTAGAAGCGTCTATAATTGCATTGTTGAATAAAGAACTTGATTTTAATTCTGTTCGATTTGTTTCTATGATAAATTCTAATGTGCCTTGTTCTGTTCTACCAGTAATTATTTTATCTGCCTTAGTTTTATCTGTTGCAGATAGATTATAATATCTGGTATCATCTTCAACCATCGCGGTTCCATTATTATCAGAGTCAAATGTTTTCAATAAATTTTTTCCAGCCCAAGCGGTTACTTGTTTTTCAAATCTGGTTATTTTTTCGTCATAATCTCTAAGTCCAACAAATATATTTGCATCCAATACTTGTCCTAAAATTTGGTCCTCTAAAGTTTTATCCAAATTTTGTGCAATTACAATTAACTCTCTTAATGTTTTAGTTGGAAAATCTTTAGGTACTAAACCTTTTCTTTTATATTCAGAATATACTGATTTTAATATTGAATACCCTCTTGATGAATTAGCAATTTTCCTTGACGTTTGATTTGTTTTCGTATCTTCTTTGTTGTTAGTTGGTGATATAATCGGAAACATATATGGACAATTTAAAATTGCCTTCAAAGAAATATCTGTTAAATATGCATACGTTGATCCAACAAACGATGTTGTTACTTCAAAATTTCCGTTTGAATCATTATATCTTGAACTAAATTTAACTAAATGTAAACGATATCTAATTGCTTTACCATAATAACCCTTTAAAGTTAAATAAAATATTGGCCACGGAATATGGAAAAATGCTTTATATGGTGAATTTTCTGGTGATTCAAACAATGTCTTACCTCTTACATCAATAAAATTTATATTGACTTGAGGAATTGAATTAATACCTTTAATTGATACTTGAATACTGTCAATTCCAAAAGATTGTGATGTTTTATCACTTTGATAAAATATATCAACGTTGTCCTTTGTTTTTGTTTTTTCGGTGTTCAAATACGCATCTGTCCATGTGCTATCATAGTCAGAACCATCTTGATTTTTTAAAAAATTTAAAGTACCCTTTGCAATAGATGTCAATGTGTTTTTATCATTCTCAGCAACTAAAATTGATCTTGGTATCAAATCGGCTTCAAGATTTGCATACATAACCAAATTTTCATGCTCAACATTTCTCGGTAATATATTACCTTCCTTATCAACCACACTATTCGGGTCAATATACATTAAATTGTTTTGGTCTACTTTGACTAAAATATTTCTGTTATTTGATGAATCATTGTTCCCCATAATATAAACTATACAATTCTACATTTCTTTTATAATCTTGTAAAGTACTAACCAAAGGAAATGGTATCCTTAAGGTCGAATTATCGGGTATTTCAAATTCAACACTACCTAATAATGGATTTGCTTGTAATATTAACCATCCAAAAACAGGAGTACTGTAATAGTCTTGTGATATTTTATCCAATCTTGTTCTTCCTCTTTTATAGGTTATATATTTATCACTTCCTTTGATTGGTATTTCAATACCTGGAACAATTCTGAAACTACCATCTTTTTCAAAAAATTGATATCTATCGAAATATTCTCTACTCATTTCATTTAATTTATTCGGTTGGTCCCATCAAAGCATCATTAAGTGTTTTTGATGCAGACTGAACAGGACTTTGTAAACTTTCTAATTGTTCTTTACTAAATTTATTATAATTTTTTAAATCTTCACCTGTTAACGAAATTTGAGACCTTTCGTCATAAATTTCAGTATTGGCGTAGAAGTTAGATGATAATGCATTTTGTAATTTTTCTATTGGTTTTTCTAATCCCTGACCACCAATAAAATTAACTTGTAATTGCACTGATGCAATCATAGGTTGTAATCCAATACCTTCAGGATTCAAATCCCACGTACCATCTTCATATGATATATTAACATCTCTTATTACAACCTTTGAATGGTAAAAATCACCAATTCTTAAAACACATATTGGTGGTGGTCCGAATGTTGTATTTCTTGCGGGTAAATCTGAATCATCAGATATACCTTTTATTGGTATGGTGTCTCCCGGTCTTATACATTGTTGTAAGAAAGTTAATCTTGAATTTAAACCTTCAGGTGTTGTTGAATGAAAACCTGGATGAAAATATTTTAATTTTTCTACTAAATTTTTAAAAACAAATGGATCTGTCTCATTTAATTTCTTAAAATAATATGATTCAGATAGTGTTTTCATCACTATTCTTTTCATTACATCAATTGGTGGTTTTCTAACTCCCGATTGTGTATTAGTTTGACCATCCTCAACTATTTTTAATCTTGATGCCTGTGCGGGATTTGTTGTTGTCGGTGTTGTTGGTGCTGTTTTTTGATATGTAGATGACACTTCAGATTTTCTACAGAAAAATGAAATAGGTGCAACAATGTTTAAGTTAGTTACTTGTCTAAAATCTCTATTTATACAATTAGTATCTAAAGTACTGGTTGCGTTTCCTGAATATGTTTCTCCAATATTTGTGGTATCTATTTGAATTGTTCCTTGTACTCCTTCATATCCAAATTCAGATAAATTATATGATGCGTTAGTTACTGTAGAAGTACCTGTTGGACTGTCAACCCATTTAATTGTTGGATATGTTGTTCCGTTCGCTGATATTTTTTTAAAAATATCTAAAACAACACTATAAGACCTTCTAAGAGAAAGTCTAGAATTATAATCTACAGTATCTATTGATGATGTACTTGATGATATATTTACTTTTATACTTTGTACGGTTTTATTTGTGATATCTGTTTTAAGTGTTGTTAATTTTGAATTATATTGAGTATAATTGGAATCCATGGTATCAAAATACGTATTTAATTTTGATACTTGATCTGTAATTAATGAAGCTCCTGATGGGGTTTCTGTTCCCCATATATTTTTTTTGTCCCATAATGCGTTAGCTGTTGACGACGCTAATAATGTAGTTAAATCAGAATCAAGTGCAGTGGCGTAATCAATTTTATTTCCACTATATGCTTGGTAAAGTGAAGTATAATCTGAAGTAGTTGTTGTGTTTGGATTTACTGTTGGTAATGCATTATCAAAATTTAATGCAGTAACTGCTAAACTTTCAGTGCCAGAAGTACCTGTGTTTGATGTTCCTGTACTAGGATTATCGGTGGTAACATTTTGTGAAGTGGTTTTATAATTTTTAATTATATCATATTCACCACCTTTATTTAGATATGCGTCAATTAACTTAGCATCATCTTGTGTTAATGTTGTATATTTTCTCATCAAATCGTAGAAGTCAATGTCTTGACATCCCGCAAAAAATGCGTTCAAAAAGTTTTCAACTTCTTCAGGTGTACTAAAAGTGTCAAAATATTCTCTTGTTAATAAATTCAATATACTTGGGTGGTCAACAACAATTTTAAAACTTACAGTACCACTTCTTTCTGTATTTTGGTAAGTATATATTGGTTCTGGTCTACCTAAAAAAGTATTAGATTCCCATCTAGCCGAACTATTTTCACTCACCTTTAAATCATATGGTGGAAACCACATCACTCTACCTCCATTCGGTCCTCTCTCTGATACAGGTAAATCTGATACTGTGAATCCTTCTCTATTTGAAGTTTTCCACGCTAAGTTTTCGATTGAAAACATATATTTTTTAGCATAAAATGTTTTTCCATCTCTATCCGGTCCGTACTTGTAATTTTCACCAATATTGGTTGACTCGTTAAAATCTTTTTTACCATTCGATATTGGAGCAATGTTCAAATTCCATGGGTCCGATATAACACTACCAGGGTATTTTCTAATATTACTACCCTTTTTCATAGTATTGTTATATTTTAAATAAGGACGATTCTTTGTCCATGTTCTACAAAATTCATGTCCACTTAAATCTTTTGTTTTAAAAATGCTTGGTGATTGTACTGCAGATCCTCTAGCGTGATAAACATCACCATCTTGAAATATTCTTGTTGTTTGGTCTATAACATTTGCGACATGTGATTTTGCGGCACCGCCATCTTTAGGTCTTGAGTCTAATATCTTTTGTGTTAATCCAAGAATTGAGTCTGACCTAAATGTTTTAGTACTTGATAAAGAATCATTGATATATTCTTCATTGATATTAATGTTGTTTCTTGCACTATACCAAGTTAAATTTCCACTAATAGAACCTCCTTCACTATAGTTTCTATCTCTTTTGAATAAAATTGCAGATTTCTCATCAAACATTAAACTCAAGTAGTAACTACTTCTAACTGGTCTATCATAAAAATCATTAGTTGCATACTTAACATCATTTCCTCTATCATCACCAATATATGCACGTCCTGCGGGTGCTTCAGTTCCAAGAATATTTTTAGCCCCTTGTGCTATTTTATCTACAAATGAAAATATTTTTGAAGATTGTTGTGATCTTGCTGTTGTTGTATAATTCGGCGCATATGTAGAATAAGATAATAAATCAAATAATATTTGTTTTTGTCCATCACCCATGTATTCTATCAATAAATCTGATGGTTTTCTTGATAATTTTGGTCTCCTTTGTATTCCAATCAGTGAACCTAAAGCACCTGTTAAATCTTGAAACACTTTACCCATTTGGGTTTTTACTTCAGGTTGTCCGGTATCAGGGTCTATTTTCTCTCTATAGTTAACAGGATTGGCGGGATTACTTAAATAATCACCAGGAATTTCAGGAAACGGAAATGTTAATCCATTTATTGTTTGTAGAAAATCAATTGCCTGCCCTGGTATTGTTTTAGCCGTTGTTATTTTAAAATTCTTTTCAACTAAAGATTCTTTACCTCTAACTATATTAATTGCGGTTGATAGATTACCATTTAATGCGTCAAGTAATCTAACTCTACCTACGGTTGCTTTATATAAATTTTGTTGTAATCTTGCGTAGAAGGGACCTTTTTCATTCCTATCTCTTATATATGATGCTGCAAATTTGAATAATTCAGATTCGTTATCGTAATTACCATTTGATAAAATACCTATTAAATTATGATTTTCTGCTCTAAAGTAAGGAGAACCATTAAAATACAAATTTAAATTTGCTCTTCTTGGTAATGTCTCTATATTTTCTTTTACAAAGTATTTTATTGGTTTATATGTATTTGTTGATTGTGGTACCGATAAATCATCTCTTCTGTTAGTATCAACCTCCCCTGGGTTCACATTCGCAAAGTCACTTAATGTTTGGACAAGATAGTTAGACGAATTGAATGTTTGAGGTCCATTCGGTGCTTGTAGAGTCCTACTTAATATAGAGTCTCTAAAACTTTTAGTTGAATTAAAATCTAAATAACTTGGCATTATATTGCTTTAATTATAAATAGATGAATACATAAAATCAAACTTAACTAATTGTTGTAAATTCCCTGCTTTCAGGATTAACAAGACCCTCAACAAATGATGGGTTACTATAAAGATATCTAGCCATTTGGTCCACAATTGGTCCTTGTGGCATTATTTTCATTTCGATAATGTGTTTATGTACAACCGTTGCTACAGATTCATTTCCCTCTTTGATGGATTTTTGTTCATCGGTATTTTTAACTAAACTACTTTTTTGATTTTGTTCTGAAATTGCTTTTTGAAGGTCAATATTTTTTTGAGTTTCAATATTTTGAGGGTTTACTTTTACTATCGATTGTTCATTTCCTTTATTAATTGAACCATATGTTTTTTCAAATCCACTTAAAAAATTATTTGATACATTACCATTTACATTTTTTGGTTCATTAATTAATGGTTTTACCTCATTCTTTGTTAACTTAGTTATTGATTCATCTGTAATACTAACATTTAATGGTTTATCTCTATTGATATCTAATGTTAATGGTTTTTCATTGTCTTTGTTGATTGAACCATAGGTTTTTTCAAAATCACTAAAAAACTTATTATTTTCATTCTTTTGTTCGTTTGTCTTTAAATTTGCGTTGGTTTGTGTTTGTTGAGTTGGATTTATATTTTGATTAATATTTTTATTTAATTCTGTTATCGCTTTACCTGAATCATCTACCGGACCTTTATTTATATCTGTTTTAGGTTCCTCAACTTTAGTTTGAACATTTACAACAGGTGGTGTTGGTTTATTTTGATTGTTTTGACTTGGAGTTTTTTTGTTATCTTCCGATACCTTATTGAAACCGGATTTAGCCGAACCAATAAGTTCTGTGGTTTGTTGAACAAATTTATCTCTTAGTGTTTTTATGTCTTCAGTTTGTCCTTGAGTAAATTTACTAAATTCTTTTTCCAATTCTGCAAGAGACATACCTGTGGTTCTTGCTAAAGTTTCCATCACAACCGTTTCGCCGATTCTTCCTGCTTGTGTTCTTAACAATGCTGCGATGTAATTAACATCTCTTTTCATGTTTTCAATACTAGACGCTTGTTGTTTCACAATATCCTCTTCTGACATATCTTTCAATGTGTCTTGATATTCCATCAATTTGTTAACTTGCTCTTGTGTAAGTTCTTCCAATTTAACAGTACTTTGACCTTTAAAATACTCCTTTAGACTTGCTGATGAACCTATTTCTATTACCATCTTACCGTCTTTCATTTGGGCAAGATTTGTAATAAATTCTTCTTGCTGTTTGTCTAGTTTTAAACCTCTAGCCATTAAATCCGCAGATGCTGATGTTCTCTCAGCAGCAGCTATTGCACCCTTTGCCAATTCTCCATAATCAACACCTAATTGTTTGGCCATTTCTCTTGCTCTTCTCAAATTAACCCCTGTGAGTTCAAATCTACCTTGTTCAGAATTATATGTTGCCAAACCCTTTGCAGCATCTATCAATGCGTCTTGTAAACCCTCCACATTGTTTGTTGCCATATACATTAATTTAAGAGGATCATTAAAATCACCTATAGCACCTCCTAATACTTGTAAATTTGCAGATAGTTCTATCGCCTTATCAGGGTCCATAACATTTTCCGCAATTTTAAAAGCCTCACCTATACTCATTCTAAATTCTGTAGCCTTTCTAACCATTGAAGACAACCCATCTACACCATTTTTAAATCCGTAGTTGTTAAGTTCTTTTAAATTTTTTGATAATTCTGACGTTACGTTTTTTGCTCGTAAACCTAATCCTGTTGCTTCCTTACCCGCAGCGGCAATCCTTTCTTGTGCATTTGCTGCTCCTAAACCTACTTTTTCGAATTCATCATACATTGCTATTAAATCATCCAATTTACCAACATAAGCCAATGCAATTTCACCAGCTCTTTCTAATGTTTGTTGGTTTATAAGATTAAATCTACCCGATTCTTCAAATGCAGTTTTTGCCGCTTGAGCTAATTCATCAAATCCAATACCTAATTGTAATAATCTTGGATTAGCGTTTGTTAATTCTTCTCTAAAATTCTTAGCTAAATCTCCTGTTAATCCCGCCTCTACATTAACTCTATTAATTAACGCAGTTTGTTGTTCATAGTATAATTCAATTTGACCCCCTAAATTATTTAAAACATTTTCCCCGATAACAGATAACTTATTTAAATTACCTTGAGTGTCAAGTATTGTATCCATGATGTCTTTAACATCAATCATCTCATCTCTTACATCAGGTAAAAATTCTTTTTTTTCTTGTGTTTGAAATGCTTTCCCAAAAAAATCCATTATCCCACCAGTGAATCTTCGTCCATTACCAACATCATTTGTATTACTATTACGATTATTATTATCATCACTTGAATCCGATAAATTAACAGAATAAGTTGACCATGACCTTTTTAATCTGTTATCATAATCTGTTTGATTAAAATTTGTATTACTTGGATTTAATTTATCGAATTCTTGTTGGAAAAAAAACCTAAATCTATCTTTACTTAGTCCACTTGGAAATCTACTAATGTCGGGATATTGTGCCATACTAATAAATAGATTATTGTGAATTTTCCAATTCAATTAAATAATTTATGTAATACCTTCTTATATAAACGGGCATGGAAATAATATCTCCATAAGAGAAACCTCTTTTAATCAAAAATAAAATCTCACTTAATTGATTTTTCTTATACTCCGTAGAAAGGGCGAAAAAATTCTACCCCAAATCCAAGTTGAAATTGGACTTCTTCTCCTGATGGGGCAATTGCTTTTTGTGATAAATCTAATCCAGGTTTATTTAACTCAACAAATTTTCTAAAATCTTGTGAATCTTTAATCGGTAAAGTTTCAATGAAATTTCTTATTGTCATTGGGTCTCTATTACCTTTCACAGATTTTATCATACCCTCAAGTTGTTTTGTAATTATTGGTGCAAATCCAACACCATTCCAACTTTTATTAATTTCTTTAATTTCGTTTTCTTGTTTTTGTGTTAAAAACTTGAATGTTACATCAGCATTAGACTTACTCATCACATAAGGAAACTCCCCATTTTGGTCTGGTGTTAATTCAAATTTTTTAAAATTTAATGAACTTAAATCAATTACAACTTTAAATTCATTGTCTGTTTTTGGGTCAGATAATGTAACATTATATTCTGAACCAAATGCTGTATTTCTTAAAAATATTAGTATTGCTTGTTTATCCTCTTCTACGATTTCTTCTGCATTGATATCTTTATCAATTACTTTTCTTTTTAGTAATTCCATAACAACAGAATTTGTTTGAATCAAATTTGGTGAGGATAATATATTTTCATCTGATGCAGTTAGGTATGCAACTCTAACAGATTTCTTTCCATTTGCGTAATGAATTCCTCTACTAGGTAATTCTACAACGTCATAAGCAATACTTGGGTCTATTCTTAAATCTTCCATACATATATTTTAATCTATAACTATCAAAAAGTAAAGTTTAAATAAAAAAACCGATAACCTATGGCAGATTTAATGCTAGGTTATCGGTTTATAAAATATAGTAATAGATATTAGTATACAAGTATACATCTATCCATTCTCAATGAACACTGGATTGACGCAATATCGTCTCTAGAATAGTCTAATTCGTTGAAATTAATATCGGTGATAAAAGTTCCTTCCAATATCCATTTTTCAACTACAACACCTGTTGGGTCCAACATCTCAAGTTCAATGTTCTTCTTGTATCCTGCAGCATATCCCATACGACCAGTTACTGATTCTGCGTGTAAACGGAACCATTCCATCAACGCTTGTGACGCTGAAGGACCAATTGGGTCTTTAAATGTTACCCTTAATTCCTGCCACTCAAATCTACCAGCAACATATGTTGAAGTATTCAAAAAAGGAATTGCAACTGAATTGATTTTCGCACTAGGTCTTGCTGCTGAAGTTACATACCATTCGTTAATTCCCAAAGATGATGGAAATCTAACGATGAATCGGTTAACTCTTTTCGGTTCATATGGAACCGGCATTTTCATTAATAAATCTGCCATTTGATATTTGTTAAATTTTTAAGTTTATTTACTTTATTATAAATATATTGATATTTGAAAATAATTATCTATTCAACTATTGACTATATCAAATAAATTTCGTATTTTTTACTAGTACCCAGTATAACTAGTTTTAAGTTATAAATTAATAATAATTAATAAAATAAATAATAAATACTGGTTCTAGAATACTGGGCGTTTTATAAAAATATAATTATTATAAAAAATGGTTCCATGTGGAACATAGGTATAAAAAAAGGGTGTATTTCTACACCCTTTTATTTTTTAATACCATTTATTAGATGTTCTCAAAAGAAGCCCCGGAAGGAGTTATAATGAATTCTACATCAATAAATTCAAGAGAACGAGTTGGTTTGATATAAATCTTACCTCTCAAAGTGTTTGCATCAATGTCTTCTGGGTCATTTGATACAGTTACTCTGAACTCATATACACCTCTTTCCTTTTTAATTGATTCCAAAATTGGATTCACCAATCTCAAGAATTCATTTCTTACTTGTTCATCATTTTGTTCGAACAACAATCTAACCGCAACTGCAGATATTAGTTTTCTTGCTCTCAATAGTAATCTTCTTACGTTGATTCTATCAAGTGCAGATTCTCTAACTTGAAGTGTTTTATTACCCCAAATGATTGTACCAGTATCAGAAAAAGTTGCGATTGGGTTAATTCTATTTTTATAAAGTTCATCTCTTTCATCAAGAGTTAACTTCTTATAAGCCTTTATTGAATTCACAATACCTCTTGAATAACCAGCAACTGCGAACCATGGGTATGAAACATTGTCAGTTAATGCAATATTTCTAACAACTTCTGCAGTTGGAGGAATATACAATTGTGTTGAATTATCAATATCACGTACTTGAATCCATGGCCAGTATGTTGCTGAATAGTTTGAGTCCAACCCAATAGTGTCCATATCATCAATAACTTCTTCTACTGTTTGTCTATTTTTACTATTAATAACATATAAAGAATCTGCTCTATCATTTTCAACCATATCAATTGCTTGAGTAACTAAAGACTCATGATCAAAGAAGTTAATACCTGGTGTTGCAAATACATTGATATCAACCGCTTCAGGGTTTGCAAATGTTTGAATACCAGTTAAATAAGAATAGTAATCAGAATTACCTGCATCTACATTAAACACACCTCCATTATCAGTATTTCCTGTCAAATACAATGATTTACCGAATATGAATCTATCATCATATGTTCTAACACTTCTGTATACATCCCAACCATCAAAACCGCCAGCAGTTGCAAAAGTGAATTTTCTGTAGTTTATGGAATCTAAAAGACCTTTATTTGTACCTTCTAAATCATATGGTGTACATATAAACATATCACCTGATACTGTAGTACTTGATGTAATACCTGTCGCATTTACAGACAAATGGAAACCTTCGGTATGTCCTGTTGCTGCCTTTCCTTTATATTTAAATAAATCTCTATCATGTTGGAAACCCGCTTGAGTTGATAAACCTAAACTAACTTTTTTTACTTTATCACCATTTGATATTACTGGATCACCATTAATATCGGTGTACATGGTTTCTCCAGCAATAAAATATTCTTTTTTATATAAGTTTGCACCTAATACACTACTACCATTATCATATGATGGGAATCCTTTAAATCCTGCCGGGAAGGCATCTGTTGGATGATTCTCAACCATCGTCAACATTATAAACTTTGATTTTAATTCATAATTACCATCAGAAGTACCTACTTTTCTTGCCACATAACCTGGTAAATTAGGGTCCATAGAACATCTTGAAAATTTCTCAAGTGCAACCATATTTTCATCAGTATCATTAAAATCACGAACAATTAAATCGAATTCGAGTCTATCAAAATCAATATTTGCAATCATGATTTTCACTTGTGTGTTTGATGAATCTCCATCTGAAATTGTTACAACTTGGAATAAATCATCAACACTTGTACCTCTCACTTCTGAAACGACCATTGGTGATACTGAAGTATCCCATTCTTTTACGAAATTATCTGTTTCATCAAATACGGAAATGGTGTCCAATCCTGCTATATCTCCTTGTTCAAATGCACTTCTTAAATAGTTTGGATAAACTTCATGTACATAAACAGGGTAATCAAGATATGATTTATCAAAAACTTCAGTACCCAACACTTTGGTGATGAATTTTGAAGATGATCTGTTTAAGTTACAAACAAATGTTTTATTTCCAAAAGGTGATGTTACTGTTAAAGTAAAATCAGATAATGGATCTGATGCAATGTTTGCACCTGATATTGATACGTTAGTTGCTGCGTATGTTAAAGTGGAACCGGTATAAAAACCTCTAGCTCTTAATGCTGCCACTGCAACTCCATTATCTGCTAAAATTGAATAGGTTTCACCCGCTCTATAACCGGTTAAACCTAAAATTCTTGTAACAAATAATTGATTTGATTCTTGAAGATATGATTTAGCTACATATGGTAACTCATATCTTGGATTACCATCACCGTCTTTTACAGCGGAACTACCACCGAAATATGTTCTAAACTCATCGTAATTACTAATTAAGACTGGCTCAAAAGCGGGACCCTTCAAAGTCTCACCTACCAATCCTAATGTTGTGACACCCACACTTTGTGCCACAAATGTTAAATCTTTCTCTGATGTATATACACCAGGTGAAACGAATACTCTGTTTGAATTTGCCATTGATTGTTATTTGGTTAAAATTTTATTACTATTATACTATAAATATCATTGATTTTACCAAAGATTTTCGTATTTTTCACATGAAAGATAGTTTTATATCTTTTTATATCTTTATTTATCTATGGAGGAAAAAACAACATATAAAAACGTAAAAATTAGTGAAAAACATCATCAATTACTTAAAAGTTATTGTGACAAACATGGTTATAAAATCCATAAAGTAATAGAAAAATGGATTGATGATGTTAGTAAACCAAAAAAACGAGAAAAAGATTTATACGACGAATAGATTAATGTAAGTAAGTAACACCAATTCTTGAACCAATAACAGGTTGATATAATAATGTAACTTGTTTGATTCCTGTGATTTCATAACCCGAACCTTCTTCTTCAACAAGACCATTTATATCTAATGTGATTATATCACTTATTGCGTTTTGTAATATGAAAGTCAAAGTGGATCCATTATATGTAAAATTTTGATTATCAACAAGGACTGGTTTACCATATGAATCAATAAAGGTGTTATTTTTACTTCTTGAATATCTTATAGTAATCATATCACCTTCAGAAGGTGCTTGTGCAAAAGTAATTTTAGAAGTACTTGACACATGATAATAATCTATGTTCTTATCTTGAACAAGACCATTTGTTGTGACATTATATAAAATACCTATAGTTTCTCCAACACCAAACATTGTTTGAACCCCATCACCAATAAAAGTTGCCACAATAATTTCTATTGTTTTATTAATGTATTTCTTTTGTACATTATTAGACTGAATAAATTCATTCATTAATAAAAACCTACTAATTGCTGGTTTAACTTCAAACTCATCACTATCAACTAACAATCCTAACATAGTGAATTTATAGTTTTGTATATAAAACCTACGACCTTCTAATGAATCCATAGGTGTTCCATCGTCAATACTATCTAAAACTATTGGAATATAATGTCCTTTTACTGATGTATACGATTGTCTTGAAGAAAATTTTTGTAAAACAATTTTATTAAATTTATTCAAGTCTCTAAATTTTGTACATACGATTGTAACTTCAAAGGATATGTCAACTGCCACAGGTTGTGGTATCTTATATACATCGGCGCCTAATTGATTTCCATCCCACGTAGGGACTGATGCGTAGTGAAATGTTCTCCTATCTGGTATTGTTCTTTGTGTTACAGGATTTGTCCCTGGCTGTACTTCTGGTTTTCTTATTACCGCAATAAATGGTAATTTAACATTACCATCATCATCTGAAAATTGCCAATTGTTAGAAAATTCTGACCATCTTTGTATGGTTAATATTTTTGGAATAATAGGTATTCTTTCTCCATCTGAATTAACCACGAAATTATTTTTAACATATTCTAACATACCCATGTCTAAATCATCGTGTAATATAGAATCGGGTAAATAAGAATCCGATTTGGTGATTCTATCTAATAGTTCTTGTCTTCTATTAATGATTTTTTGACCGGGTCTACTTTCCTCGGTTTCATAGACATTGATGTTATTTTTTCTTTTAGGTATTGCCATGTTACATTCCTCTAAATTCAGATTCTTGGACTGAAGCACATTCGATTGTTACGTAATGTGGTTTAAATCCAAACATTTTATGTTTATTATCCGCCTGAATTCTACCGTCATTCACTACTTGATAAAAACGTATTTTTTCTTCACTTTCAGCATATCCAACATAGTCACCATATCTAATTTCCACACCTAAATCACTTAAGTGTTTCAAATAAATTCGAATAGTTAAATTACCAGGTTCTAAATATCTGACTACTCCATTTTTATATGAAGAATTCTTTGCTTCCGCAATCTGAACCAAACCATTAACTTCTACAGGAGGATAGAATTTTATCTCATCTTTTCCAACCTCACCATATACCGAATCTGTATCAGTTTTTTGTCTATCCACTCTATATAATACAAACTTCATATTCAAGTCTCCATGTAGATATTCTTGACCCATCTGTATATTGATGTCAAAATCTTCTTGTGAGAAGAATTTAGATAATCTTGTAATCGGTAGTTTGTTCTCCATATCCCTATAAATAGTTTAATCTTACAATCTATTTATTTATATTTTATAATATTTGACATATGATACCAGAGATAGAAGCGAGAGATATATTACAAACATATGAGGGATTTAATAACCAACTTTTAGATTGGAAAAGGAAATTTATTGACGTAAAAAATTTTAAACTAACAAGACCTCAAGCAGAATATGTCATAAAGTATCAAAATGTAAAACCTAAAGTTGCAAGAAAATATATTAATATTGTTCAGAGTTTTGGTGACAAACTTATGGAAAGTAAATTACTTCCAAAACCACCAGAAAAAATTTGGTGTGAAAAACTTCTATGTGAATCTGATAAAGC
>JACCDU010613597.1_pt1 | contig 49469 bp, 45 predicted proteins | sample 7446081 | NCBI WGS metagenome assembly JACCDU01 (sample SAMN15323447, study PRJNA562643) | freshwater metagenome | isolation source: river surface water | place: USA:Blue River Watershed | collected 2017-08-17 | reverse complement strand
GTTGATGGCGGAACCGAAGAACACCGGTGTCTGGCGGCCGGAAAGGAAAGCGTCGAGGTCGAACGGATGCGATGCACCGTGCACCAGCTCGACTTCCATCTTCAGCTGCTCGATCTCGAGCGGGAACATCTCGGCCAGCTTCGGATTGTCGATGCCCTTCAGGACTTCGAAGCTCTGGTCGGCGCGCTCATTGCCGGCCGCGAACAGCATGATCTCGTCGCGCAGCAAGTGGTACACGCCACGGAAATTCTTGCCCATGCCGATCGGCCAAGTGACCGGCGCACACTGTATGCCCAGCACGGATTCGACTTCATCGAGCAATTCGAGCGGATCGCGGGTCTCGCGGTCCATCTTGTTCATGAAGGTGATGATGGGCGTGTCGCGCATGCGGCACACGTTCAGCAGCTTGATGGTCTGCGCCTCGACGCCCTTCGCGGCATCGATCACCATCAGCGCCGTATCGACCGCGGTCAGCACGCGGTAGGTATCTTCGGAAAAGTCCTGGTGGCCGGGCGTGTCGAGCAGGTTGACGACATGGTCGCGGTACTCGAACTGCATCACCGAGCTGGCGACCGAAATGCCGCGCTGCTTTTCGATTTCCATCCAGTCCGAGGTCGCATGGCGGCCGCTCTTGCGCGCCTTGACCGTGCCGGCCAGCTGAATCGCGCCGGAGAACAGCAACAGCTTTTCGGTGAGCGTGGTCTTGCCCGCATCCGGGTGGGAAATGATGCCGAAGGTACGGCGACGCGCGACCTCGCGCGCAATCTGCTCACGGGACACGGCGCGCGTGGCGGGCGCTGCGTCAGTATCCGCGCTGGATGGCAGGCTCGGTAGCGGGCCGGATTGCGGGCTGGATGCGGGATCGAGGCCCTCGGCTTGGGGTTCGGTATTGCTGGCCATGGCGGGCGAGGAAAAAGACCCAGAGTTTAAAGCATTTACCGTAGGGCGGACCGTGAAACCCATGCGCGCGACCGCAGGGTTCCCTTGCTTGACCTGCATGCATGGACGATGGCCGTCTGCTGAACTCAGCCCGCTGTGCGCATCAAAAAGGCACAGGACTTCCCCGGAGGACGCTTGCCTATCTCACAACCTGCATCCCGCCCCGGATCCGGGTCCGGATCCCGATCTGCATTTCGATCTGCATCTCGATCTGCATCTCGATCTCTATTCCGATCTGCATCATGCATTGCGTCGCCCAGCGCAAAGACCAGGTCTCCGACAACCCTTCCCGAGCAGGCCGATGCGTATTCGGTGCATGAGGGATACGTGCCGCCGGAAGCCGCTGCGCAGATGGAAGTCCTGTACGGCAGCCTGTATGCATCGCTGCCGCAACTACAGCTGCCGGGACCGTCGGGGCGCTCGAGCCTGACCGGTGCCAGCACCTATATCGCCGGATCCGGTTCGACGGCAACAGCCATCTTCCTGTACAAGCATGACGGCGATACGCTGCGGGTCATCAATGAAGGCATGCGCATACGCGCCGCTGATGCGGAGCGCTTCGCAACGCGGATGTTCGCGCGCATACCGGCACTGCGCAGCGTGCACTGGCATGCGATCCGCATGGAAGGCTCGCCGCGGCAGTGGCCGGTATCCCGCTTTGACTGCAGCGAAGACATCATGCTCGACTTGCCGACAACCGAGGCCGCCTATCTGCAGGCACTCGGCAAGGCCACGCGCAAATCGCTGCGGCAGCGATTGACGCGCACGCGCGGGCTGTCGCATGACGTCATCGGCGGCGACGAAGCCACCGCACCGGCGCTGGTCACGCAGATCATCGCGTTCAATCATGCGCGCATGGCGAACAAGGCGCGCCGCTCGGCGCTGGACCCTGACGCGATGACAAAGCTTCAGCAACTGATCCGCGCGCGCGGCATGGTGGGCGGGCTGTACATCGATGGCAAGCTATGCGCCGGCACCCTCGCCTGCCGCATCGCCGACGATGTGTATTCACTGGTGAATGCGCATGATCCGAACCATGACCGTATCGGCCTTGGCAATCTCTGTCGTCACCTGATGATCCTGCATGCGATACGCAGTGGCGCGCGGCGCTTTCATCTGATGGGCGGCAATTACGCGAGCAAACGCAGCTGCCGAGCGCAGCGCTACAGCTTGCAACATGTAATGCTGCATCGGGACCGCTGGCAGCAATGGCGCGATGCGCCGATGCTGGCTCGCTGGTGGCTGACACAATCGGCATTGCGGCTGCGACGCCGCGTCGACGACAGGCGGCACGGCCTGTCGGCGTGAAGACATGGCCCGGAGCCGCTCAACTCGCCGTCGCCGGCTCCGACGCCACCAGCAAACTGCAGCGCAGCTTCTCGACCAGCAGCGTATCGGTGGTGCCCCGCCACCAGCGCAGCGCCATCGGCTTCGCGCGTGAATGGCCGACGATCACCAGCTCGACGCGTAATTCGGTCGCGAGCTCCTCGATCACGCTGACCGGTTCACCGACTTCGAGGTGCGGCGTCACCGCCAGGCCACCGGCGCGCAGCCAGGCAGCGCCCTTGTCGAGTTCGGCCGACATCTTGTCGCGTTCAGCCGCCAGCCCCTCTTCCACGCTCAGCACGGCCGCTGCCGCGAACTCGCCGACCAGCAGGTAAGGCGGCGGGCTCACCACGGCCAGCAAATGAACCTCGGCACCGGCCGCCGGAGCCAGCTTCAGGCATTCCTGCAATGCGACGTGGCTTTCCGGCGTGCCGTTGTAGGCCACCAGGATGCGTTGATACATGCCAGCCTCCTCAGCAATATTGAGTTTTAGAAAAGTATACGTTCGTCTGTGCGCAGAGCAATCAGGTGGCTGCCAGCTTGTTCACATTTTTCGTGGACAGGTCTGTGGACAAGCTGGGTAGATCTTCGTTAAATGATTGATTTATATCGACTTTGCGGACTTGACCCAAATCAGGTCAGGCGGTGGAAAACCCGGCGGATGGGCCTCTGCCAAAGTGAGCGGCGCGAAGCTGTTAGGCCTGCGGCAGAGGCGAAAAAAAACCCGACGAGGCGCTGAGCCTGTCGGGTTTAAATCCATCCTTTTTTGGAAGGCTGGAGGAGACGGGATGAACTATATCAACCGCTCCCTGAGCCGTCTGCTTTCGATTTGTGATGCCAGATATAAGCCTGATGAATGATTGCGCCGAAGAGCTTTCTTTTTTTCAAAAATCATTGAGCAACATGTAGGGTTTTGTAGGACAAAACCCGGCCTACAAAAGTCAAGCCCGCCGTACTTGCATACGGCGGGCTTCAGTCTCCTCTCGCTCTTCCTGGCGATAGATTTTTTTGGTGCAGCGGAGCGCATCATGCACGTGAATCATGAGCGCGTCACCTTGCGCTGCACCATGCTGCAATGTCCTTGATTTACAAAGATTTTTCCGACGAGAATTACTTACCCGGAAGTCAATTCCAAGCCATTTCACGCAACAAGGGGCTGATGCGATAACGCTCGCTGCGATAGGCGTCGAACAAGTGGTCCAGCAAGCCATTTACCCGCCCGACGCCCAGCAGCTGCAGCCATGCAAACGGGCCCATCGGGTAGTTCACGCCCAGCGTCATTGCGAGGTCGGCCGCGTCGCGACTGCAGACGCCCTGCCACACCGCATCGGCCGCTTCATTGACCAGCATCGCGATCGTGCGCGCGACCAGCAAGCCCGGCACATCGCGCAACACCACCGGCTGCAAGCCACAAGCGATCAGCGTCGCCTCAACCTGCAGACGATCGGCGTCGGCCACGCGCGGCGCATACGCGAGCGCCAGTGCATCCGGATTCGCACCCAGCGGCAAATCAATCACCGCAACATGGGCTTCGCGCAGCTCATGCGCGCGCTGCGCCGCAGTGCGTCCATCAGAGAAATGCAGCGCGACACGGCCGATACGCAAGCCCGCCCATGCCGCCGCAGCGTCACGCTGGAAGGTGACGCCACGCGCATCGAGCAATGCCGCGCATTTGTCGGCCAGGGGATCGTCGCCCGTCACCACGATCGGTGCAGGCGCCGCTTGTGCAACAGCCTCGGGCAACGCCACCGGCACGCCATCATAGAAGCCCTTGCCGACCTTGCGCCCGAGGCGGCCGCCATCGACCAGCGCCTTTTGCACCAGCGAGGGCTGGAAGCGCTTGTCGCCGTAATTGGCCTCGAACACCGAGCAGGTGACGGAATAATTCACGTCGTGACCGATCAAATCCATCAGCTCGCACGGCCCCATGCGGAAGCCGGCGGCGCGCATCGCGCGGTCGAGCTGCGCGGGCGTGCCGGCCTGCTCCTGCAGCAGCTGCAAGGCTTCTGCATAAAAGGGACGCGCAATGCGGTTCACGATGAAACCCGGGGTCGACGCCGCATGCACGGCCGTCTTGCCCCAGGCCCTGGCCAGTGCGGCGATCGCGTCGGCAACCGCCGCATCGGTCTCGGCGCCGGACACCACCTCGACCAGTTTCATCAGCGGCACCGGGTTGAAGAAATGCATGCCGACCAGTCGCTGCGGATGCTGCATGCCATTCGCGATCGCGGTCACCGAGATCGATGAGGTATTCGTCGCCAGCACTGTATCGGCGGCCACATGCTGTTCGAGTTCACGCAGCAGCGCCTGCTTGGCTGCCAGGTCTTCGATGATGGCCTCGACCACCAGCGCCGCATCGGCCAGCGCTGCCAGCGAGCTGATGACCTCGATGCGTGCGACCGTCGCATCTGCTGCTGCAACGTCCAGCTTGCCCTTACTTACCAGGATCGCGAGCGCGGCGGCGATGCGCTCGCGCGCGGCAGCTGCCGCGCCTTCCCGCGCATCGATCAGGTAAACACGGTGGCCGGCGGCCGCAGCCACCTGTGCAATGCCGGCACCCATGGTGCCGGCTCCGATCACGCCCACCGGGGCGGGTGCAGAAAGTGATTTGCTCATCATGTGCAAAGGCCGGCACGGTGCGGTTCACCGGGGCCGGCCTGTTCCTTAATGAAGTTCAGTGGGCTGTCGTCAGCTTCAGTAGGTTTCGACGTGGAAGCGGCCGTCGGCCACCATCTTCTCATGCAAGGCCGGCCAGTCGATGCCGGACGCGATGCAGATATCACGCAACGCATCCATCACGCCATTTTCCATGCCCTTCAGGCCACACACATACAGACAGGTATCGCCCTTCAGCAGCTCGGCGACCTGGCTGCCGGCTTCGCGCAGCTTGTCCTGCACATAGGTCTTGGGTTCGCCCTCCACGCGCGAGAACGCGAGATGGATGTCGATGAACGATGGCGGCAGCTTCAGCAGCGGACCGAAATACGGCAATTCATCCGGATTACGCGCGCCGAAGAACAGCATCAGCTTGCCCGCGACCGGCTTGCCGGCTGCCATCAGGCGACGGCGATACTCCGTCATCGCCCGCATCGGTGCTGCACCCGTGCCGGTGCAGATCATCAGCAGGTTCGAGCCCGGATGATTCGGCATCAGGTAGTTGTCGCCGAAGGGTCCGGTGACGTGCACCGTATCGCCCTTCTGCAAGTCGCACAGGTAATTCGATGCCACGCCCTGCACCGGCTTGCCGGCATGGTCGGCCACCACGCGCTTCACGGTCAGCGCGACATTGTTGTAACCGGGGCGCTCGCCGTCGCGCGGGCTGGCCACCGAATACATGCGCAGATAATGCGGCTTGCCCGATGTATCGGTACCGGGCGGGATCACGCCGATCGACTGACCTTCAAGCACCGGGAAAAATTGCTGGCCGAAATCGAGCACGATGTGGCGGATGTCGCTGTCAGCGTCGGCGCCGGTCAGCCGGTAATTGCCGGCGACGGTGGCTGTCACCGGGCGCTTGATGTCATACAGGTTCAGGTAAGGACGTGCCGCCGACCAGGGCGGATTCGGCGACGTACGGGACACCGCTGCATTGTGCTGCGGCGGCTGGTCTGCGTCCGCACCCTCAGCACCATCAGCGCCATCGACAGCGTTGGCAGCGTTGGCAGCATTGGATGTGGCGCCCCCTGCACTGGCGACCACCGCATCGGCAGCCACCTCCTGCTGCGGCGGCAACTCATCCCACGTGAACTGCTCGGCCACCGAGTAAGCGGCGGACTTGGGCACCATGCGCCAGTTGTCGATCGACCCGGTGGGACACGGCGGCACGCACGCGTTGCAGCCATTGCAGATGTTGGCATCGACGACGTAATTGCGGTCGTCATGCGTGATCGCATCGATCGGACAGGTGTCCTCGCAGGTATTGCAGCGTATGCAAACCTCGGGGTCGATCAGATGCTGACGTATCAGCACCTCGGCTTCCGGCGCGCCCATGCTGGTTCCCGGCTCAGTTGAAACGAACGTAGTCGAAATCAACCGGCTGGCGGTTGATGCCGATCGGCGGCGGCGCGATCCAGTTGGCCATCTTGCCCGGCTCGATCACGCGGCCCATCAGCGACGCGACGTACGCGCGGTCTTCTTCCGTCGGCAGCCAGTTGCGCACATTCGCCGCCCATTCGGTTTCCGAGATCACGCGACCATCCGGCGACACGCGGATACCGGCAAAGGTACCAATGTGGCGGTTGAACGCCTTGTGCGGCGCCTGCAGGCGGAACGCGAGGCCAGCCTTTTCGATCACCTTGTTCCAGCGGCCGATACCGGCGATCGAATCCTTGATGTAGTCGTCGCGCAGCACTTCGTTCAGCGAGTTCAGCATCGGTACTTCCTTCTCGACCAGCTTGTCGCCCTGCACTTCCAGGATCTTGTAGTGCTCGCCCTTCAGCACATGGTCGTCGCCGCGCTTGGTCTCTTCGTAACGGCCCTTCAGGCCCGACGAGTAGAAGGTCGCTGCATTCGACGACTGATCCGCGCCGAACAGGTCAATGGTCACGCTGAAGTGGAAGTTCAGGTAACGCTGAATGGTCTGCAGGTCGATCACGCCATGCTTGCGCACCTGCTCCGGATCTTCGATGCCGTGCTGCTTCATGATCTCGACGGTGCGCTGGATGGTGCGCGAGATACCCGACTCGCCGACGAACATATGGTGCGCTTCTTCGGTCAGCATGAAGCGGCAGGTGCGCGACAGCGGATCGAAGCCCGACTCCGCGAGCGCGCACAGCTGGAACTTGCCGTCACGGTCGGTGAAGTAGGTGAACATGTAGAAGGCCAGCCAGTCCGGCGTCTCTTCATTGAAGGCCTCGAGGATGCGCGGATTGTCTTCCGAGCCCGAATGACGGTGCAGCATCGCTTCGGCTTCCTCCCGGCCGTCGCGGCCGAAGTACTTGTGCAGCAGATAGACCATCGCCCACAGGTGGCGGCCCTCTTCGACGTTGATCTGGAACAGGTTGCGCAGGTCATACTGGGATGGCGCGGTCAGGCCAAGGTGGCGCTGCTGCTCGACCGAGGCCGGCTCGGTATCGCCCTGCGTGACGATGATGCGGCGCAGGTTGGCGCGGTGCTCGCCGGGCACGTCCTGCCACGCGGCCTCGCCCTTGTGCTCGCCGAAGTTCACCTGACGCCCCTCATCCTGCGCGGCGAGGAAAATGCCCCAGCGATAGTCCGGCATCTTCACATGGCCGAACTGCGCCCAGCCGTCGGGCGTGGTGTTGATCGCGGTGCGCAGATAGACGTCGAAATTCTGCGAACCATCCGGACCCATGTCGTTCCACCACTGCAGGTAGTTCGGCTGCCAGTGCTCGAGCGCGCGCTGCAGCGTGCGGTCTTCCGACAGGTTCACATTGTTGGGGATCTTGTCGCTGTAGTTAATCGAGCTCATGGGGTCTCCTCGCCTGTACTGTGTTCGTTTGCTGATTCGTGCTGCTCGTTCGTGCTGTCCCTGGTGGCTACCGGACCGCCCTCCCGATCCATCGCCCGCCGGCGCTGGACGCCAGTCTGGTTTTCGTGATGCGTTGCTGCCGCGCTGACCCGGGTCAGACGCGTTCAAAGTCAAATTTTGATTTGTTACCGCTGCCGTAGACCTTCAATGCACCGAGCTCACCTACAGCGTTCGGACGATTGAAGATCCAGTTCTGCCACGCGGACAAGCGACCGAACACGCGGGTCGCCATGTTTTCCTTGCCGTTGAAGCGCAGGTTCGCTTCCATGCCGGTCAGTGCATCGGGCGACATGCTGGCTCGCTCTTCGAGCGCCATGCGGATCTCGTCCGCCCAGTCGATGTCATCCGGGTTCGCAGTCACCAGGCCCAGCGCATGCGCGGCATCGGCATCCAGCGGCTGACCGATCTTCCCTTTTGCGGCAGCAAGCTGCGTCTCATCCTCATAGAAACGACGCGCGAGACGCGACTGGCCGGTGACCATCGGCAGCAGACCGAAGTTCATGCCCGACAGCGTCAGCGTCGGTGCCTTTTCCGGGGTATCCGGCAATGCCAGCATGTAGCTGCGGTCGGCCGCGAAGGCCAGCTCGGCCAGCGTACCGGCAAAGCACGAGCCTTCGTCGATCAGTGCGAACAGGCTGCGCGACGACACATCGATGCGCGCGAACGTGCGGCGAATCAGGCCGATGGTCTCGCGCACCAGCCAGTGCGCTGCATTAGCTTCCATCACCTGATCGCAGGCCAGTACCAGCGCGGCATCGCCGGCTGTCTTCAACAGCCAGGTGCCGATGTCGATCTCATTGGTGCGCAGGTGCAGGATCGCATCATCCAGCTCGCGCGCCATCTGCAGCGGCCACCAGTGCACACCGGCAGCTTCGATACCGGCGATGTCCGTCGGCTGCGCTGCGGTCGGTGCCTTCACGGTGATCGTCGCGTTGCGTGAAGAGCGGTCGATCGTCACCGACACCAATTCATACTCGATGCCGTTGTCACTGAACTGGCGCTTCAACGGTGTCAGCTTTACGCCCTTGCCGTTGGCCGGGCGATCGCTCTGCGCAGCCAGTGCTTGCGCACGCGCGCGCACTACCTCGGCAAACTGCGCAGGCTTCGCGATTTCATCAACCAGTTTCCAGTCCTTCGCGCGCTGCCCGCGCACGCCTTCGGACGTGGTGCAGAAAATGTCTGCATGGTCATGACGCACCTTGCGCTTGTCGGTCAGGCGCGTGAGACCACCGGTGCCGGGCAGCACGCCGAGCAATGGCACTTCCGGCAGGCTGACGGAGGACGAACGGTCATCCACCAGGATGATCTCGTCGCAGGCCGCCGCCAGCTCATAGCCGCCGCCGGCACACGCGCCATTGACTGCTGCGATGAATTTCAGGCCCGAATGCTCGCTGGAGTCTTCGAGGCCGTTACGGGTCTCGTTGGTGAATTTGCAGAAGTTGACCTTCCACGCATGCGAGGATTTACCGAGCATGAAGATGTTCGCGCCCGAGCAAAAGATGCGGTCGCGGCCGCTGGTGACGACCACCGTGCGCACTTCCGGATGTTCGAAGCGGATGCGCTGCACCGCGTCGTGCAGCTCGATATCGACGCCCAGATCATAGGAATTCAGCTTCAGCTTGTAGCCGTCACGCAGGCCGCCATCCTCGTCCACCTTCATCGTGAGCGTGGCGATCGGACCGTCGGTCGTCAGCGTCCAGTGCCGGTACTGCTCGGGCGAGGTTTCGTAATTGACGACGAACCGGTCGGTGGAAGGCGTGCTCATGGGTCCCCTGTTGCAATATTCTGCATTTGCTTGAATGGAACGCACTATATTGCACTTTATGCGGCGAGTCAAATTGGTCCGGTAGTCAACCAAGGCTCAGCCCGCAGTCAGGGCAGGTACCCGAGAAGTCCGGATGGCGCTTGGATCAGCTGGCGCCCTGCCAACGCAGCACACTGTCGATCCCGCCTATCACACGGACTCCGACCCGGCATGTGGCGGCCTCCGGCAGATCGGGGTCGCCATTCGGGTTAAGCAAATGACATGATCGGGTCATGATACGCTCGTGCGCCCGCCTACCCTGACCGCATCGCAGGTCGCCGCATGAGCATGACAAAAAAAATATCGGCCTACATCGCAGCACTGACGATCCTGGTCGCTCTCGGCTCGTGTGCCTGGATGGCCTCGCGCGCACAGACCACCAGCGATGACTCCGCTGCGCGCTTTCACAACGCGTACACCATGCCCGAGGACCGTGGCGAGCGCGTGCGATGGACTTACTTCTTCCACCGCGCCTGGGTGCAGCTGACCCGGGACCTCGCGCGGACCGATGTGCCACCCGCGATACCGCTGGACGTGCAGGCGATGAAAAACAGCAGCTTTGCGGTCGCCTGGCTGGGCCATGCGTCGCTGCTGGTGCGCGCCGGCGACTTGTGGATCCTGATTGATCCGGTGTTCTCGAACACCGCCGGTCCGATTCAGGGCCTGGGCCCGGCGCGACTGACGCCCCTGCCCTTTGCCAGCGGTGAGCTGCCGCACATTGATGTGGTGCTGATCTCGCACGACCACTTCGACCATCTCGACCTGAATACGGTGAAGTCGCTCGCGCAGCAGCCCGGCGGCGCGCCGGCGTTCTTTGCCGGTAACGGGCTGGGATCCTGGTTCGCCGGGCAGGTCGGCAGCCGCGCGCGCGAATTCAGCTGGTGGGACGAGGCACGCATCGGCGATACCGATGTCCAGTTCGTGCCTGCGCAGCACGGCAGTGGTCGCTCGGCCTTTCACAAGAACAGCAGCCTGTGGGGTGGCTGGGTGATACGGCACGCGGGCAAGCAATTCTATTTTCCGGGTGATACCGCGTTTGTCGCCGAGCTGTTCTCGGACATACGGCAACGTGTCGGCAGCATTGATGTCGCGGCGCTGCCGATCGGCGCCTATGAACCGCGCCCGCTGATGCGCTTCGAGCATCTCGATCCGGACGAAGCGCTGCATGCGCATCACCTGTTGCAAGCCTCAGGCTCGTTCGGCGTTCACTGGGGGACTTTTCAGCTGGGCGATGAGGAGCCGTTCCAGCCCGCGGCGGACTTGTCCGCTGCGATCAGCGCCAGTGCGCAACCGGCGCGCTTCGGGCTGATGCCGATCGGTGGCTACATCGCGCTGGACAGGCCGCACGGCGATCACTGGCACGCGCCGAAGGACCTGCAGCCCGTCAGCGCAAAGCGATGATCAACTTCCGACCAGTTGTCGCAAGCGACCGAACGCGAGCTCGGTGCTCATGTCGCTGGTATCAACGGTCTGGTCGGCCTTGGAGTAGAACTGCGCGCGGCTGTCGAGAATGCGCTTCAGGTCATCCATCGCTTCGCGGTTACCGTCCATCGGGCGCCGGTCACCCTGCGCCAGCACGCGGCTCATGTGCTCTTCCGGCGAGGCCTTCAGCCACACGGTATAACAGTGCGAGAGCAGCAGATTGAACGTGGCGGGCTCGGACACGATGCCACCGGGCGTCGCGATCACCACCCGCGGATGCTGGCGGATCACCTCTTCCAGCGCGCGCTGCTCGTAACGACGATAGGCCGACTGCCCGTACAGCGCATGGATCTCGGCAATGCTGCAGCCGGCCAGCTTTTCCACTTGCTGTGACAGTTCGATGAAGGGCACGCCGATGCTGATCGCCAGCATGCTGCCGAGACTGGACTTGCCCGCGCCGCGCAAGCCGATCAGCGCGATACGCTGGCGGCGGCTGGCTTCACTGGTAGTCGACGCAAACAATTCGCCCAGCACTGCTCTCGCATGCGCCAGCTCTTCATCGCTGCGCCCGCGCAGCATCTCGCGGATCATCAGCCAGTCGGGCGAGGACGCAGTTTCGTCGCCGGTCATCTCGGCCAGCGAGCAATTGAGCACACCGCACAGCTGGCGCAGGAACTGGATCGACGCATTGCCGACGCCGGACTCGACATTCGCGACATGGCGCTCCGATACCTCGGCCAGCTGCGCCAGCGCTTTGCGCGTCAGCCCGCGCCGCGCGCGCAGCAACCTGACGCGCTCGCCAAGCGCAGCGAGAAACGGGTCCTTGTCGGTGTCTGGTGTCGAGGCCATGAATGGGGTCGCGGTCTGAGGGGCACTCTGCTGCGCGGTTTTCTTGACGCACGCAACATATTGCATTTAACATCGAAGCCAGATGCATTATAAATTCATGCCCCACAATTAACAAAATCAGGCGGCGCCGTCACACCGACGAGCACGCCGCACAGGGGGAGGAGACCACAGCATGGGGCAACCCGAATTCCAGCAACTCATTGCAGGGCTGACGGCCGAGATCGCCGGCCGCCCGCTCGACGCCAGTCTGGCCGAGCACCTGAACCAGCATCACGGTCCCGGCAGCACGCTGTACCGCCAAATCTTCGACGCCTGCCAGGCCGGCATTGCCGACGGCTGGATGTGCAAGCATGAAGGCGGCGGCATACGCTACGGCCGTGTGATCAAGGCACTGCCCGAGACGCACGGCTACTCGGTGGACGTGGTCGACATGGACAATGTGGTTGGCCCGCACCATGTGCATCCGCAAGGCGAGATCGACCTCATCATGCCGCTGACCGAGGGCGCACGTTTCGATGGCCACTCGGCTGGCTGGTGCGTGTATGGTCCGGGGAGTGCGCACAAGCCCACCGTATCCGACGGGCGTGCGCTGGTACTGTACCTGCTGCCGCAAGGCGCGATCGAATTCACCAAGGCAGCCGCCTGACGCTGCCCAACCACGGGAACCCGCATGACCACTTTTCTGAACAACTATCTCGGCGGCCAGTGGCAAGCGGCCGGCAGTGCCGTGCACACCCTGCGCGACCCGGTCACCGGCGACACACTGGCGGCCACCGGTGGCGCGGCGCAGGGCTTGCAGGAAGGCTTCGCGTTCGCGCGCACCGAAGGCGCAAAGGCGCTGCAGGCGATGAGCTACGGCCAGCGCGCGGCGATGATGGCCGACATGGTGAAGTTGCTGCAATCAAAGCGCGATGATTACTACGCGATCTCGCTCGCCAACTCCGGCACCACGAAGGCGGATTCCGGTGTCGATGTCGATGGCGGCATCTTCACGCTCGGCTTCTATGCGAAGCTGGGCGCGGCGCTCGGCGATGCGCGGACGCTGACCGATGGCGCTGCGGCAGTCATGTCGAAAGACCAGCTGTTCCAGTCACAGCACCTGATGGTGCCGATCCGCGGCCTGGCGCTGTTCATCAATGCGTTCAACTTCCCGAGCTGGGGCCTGTGGGAAAAAGCCGGCCCGGCGCTGCTGTCAGGTGTGCCGGTGGTCGTCAAGCCCGCCACGGTCACCGCGTGGCTCACGCACCAGATGGTGAAGGATGTGGTCGAGGCCGGCATCCTGCCGCCGGGCGCCATCTCGATCGTGTGCGGCAGCTCGGCCGGCCTGCTGGATGCGCTGACCCCGTTCGATGTGCTGTCCTTCACCGGCTCGGCCGAGACAGCCGCCGCCATTCGCAGCCATCCTGCCATCGCGCGCGATTCGGTGCGCGCCAACATCGAGGCCGACAGCCTGAACGTGTCCATCCTCGGCGACGATGCGCAGCCCGGTTCCGAGATCTTCGATCTGTACGTCGACAACCTCGTGCGTGACATGACCATCAAGAGCGGTCAGCGCTGCACCGCGCCGCGCCGTGCGCTGGTACCGAAGGCGTTGATGCATGCGGTGGCCGAAGCCGCAGCCGCAAAGCTGGCGGCGATCCGCGTCGGCAACCCGCGCAATCCTGAGGTGGCGATGGGCTCGCTGGTGAGCCGCGAGCAATATGACAGCGTGCAGCATGGCCTCGCGCTGCTGAAAGCTGAGTCCAGCGTGATGTTCGACGGCAGCGCGCAACCGCTGCTGGATGCGGACGGGAACTCTGCGTGCGTCGCACCTACCCTGCTCGGTGTGCGCGATGCCGATGCCGCGACGCTGGTGCACAACCATGAAGTGTTCGGCCCCGTTTCTTCATTGATCGGCTACCGCGACACCGCGCATGCGATGGCCATTGCGCACCGCGGCCTGGGTTCGCTAGTCGCCTCGGTGTACAGCGCGGACAATGCATTGCTCGCGTGCTGCGCGAATGAACTGGCGACCTCGCATGGCCGCGTGCACCTGGTCAGCCCGGAAGTGGGCAAGACCCAGACCGGCCATGGCAATGTGATGCCGGCATCGATCCATGGCGGCCCCGGCCGTGCCGGCGGCGGTGAAGAGCTCGGCGGCCTGCGCGCGCTCGGCTTCTACCATCGCAAGAGCGCGGTGCAGGGGCCGGCAGCGGCAATCGACATGGCGAAACAGGGCAGCACGGCACTGAGCTACTGAAGCCGTATCGGTATCGGCACACGCAGCCCTTGAAGCCGGCGAAAGACCGGCAGGGACAGCGACAGAGTCAGCTGCGGAAGCAGCGGCACTGATGCTGGCCACGACATCGGTATCGGCAAACGGACTGGCGCACCGGCAAAGCGCTGAACCAGACAATGACGGCAGCCAGACGAACAACAACGATGCTGCCGCAGGAGGAGACCACATGCACACACAGCGCAAGCCACCACCGGAGCGCTTCAATTTCGCGCGCCATATTCTGGCCGTCAACAGCGGCCGCCATCACAAGCTGGCCTATCGCGACGACAGTACCGAACTCAGTTATGGCGAACTCGACCAGCGCGTACGGCGCTTTGCGGCCGGCCTGCTGAAGCACGGTGTACAGCCCGAGCAGCGCGTGCTGCTGGTGATGCTGGATACCGTCGATCTGCCGGTCGCATTTCTCGGTGCACTGTATGCGGGCGCAGTACCGGTGCCGGTCAACACCCTGCTGCCGGCCGAAAATTATGCGTACATGCTCGCGCATTGCGATGCGAAGCTGATCGTCGTATCCGACCTCTTGCTGCCGACCGTGCAGCAGGCGCTTGCGCAATGCCGACAAGGGCCGTCCTCAGAGCGAATGCAGCACGACGTGCCCCTGTTCATCTCCGGCAAGGCGACGAATGCCGGCCAGCCTTTCTCCGCACTGCTCGCGCACGACCCGCTGCCCGAGGCGGCGGACACGCATGCGGACCAGTTCGCATTCTGGCTGTATTCCAGCGGCTCGACCGGGCAGCCGAAAGGTACCGTGCATTCGCATGCGAACCTGTACTGGACCGCCGAGCTGTATGGCAAACCGGTGCTCGGGCTGCGCGAAGACGATGTGGTGTTCTCCGCCGCGAAGCTGTTCTTCGCGTACGGCCTGGGCAATGCACTGACTTTCCCGCTGTCGGTGGGTGCCAGCGTGATCCTGATGGCCGAGCGACCGACGCCGGACGCGGTGTTCCACCGCTTGCTCGATGCACAGCCCACCGTCTTCTATGGCGTGCCCACGCTGTATGTGGCGATGCTCGCCTCCGACAAACTGCCGGCGCGCGAACAATTGAAACTACGCATCTGCACCTCGGCCGGCGAAGCGCTGCCACGCGAGGTCGGCGAAAGATTCACTGCGCATACCGGCTGCGAGATTCTCGATGGCCTGGGCTCGACCGAGATGCTGCACATCTTCCTGTCCAATCGCAGCGGTGCCGTGCGCTACGGCACCACCGGCCAGCCAGTGCCCGGCTACGAGGTCGCATTGCGCGATGAACTCGGACGGCCGGTCGCCATCGGCGAAGTCGGTGACCTGTACATCAATGGACCGAGCGCTGCACACCTGTACTGGACCAATCGCGACAAGACCCTCGCGACCTTTCAGGGTCCGTGGGTCAAGAGTGGCGACAAATATGTGGTGGATCATGACGGCTATTACACCTACGCCGGCCGCAGCGATGACATGCTGAAAGTCAGCGGCCAGTATGTGTCGCCGATCGAAGTCGAATCCGCGTTGATGGGCCACGACGCGGTGCTGGAATGCGCCGTGGTCGGCAAGACTGATGCGCAAGGCCTGACCAAGACGGTCGCCTATGTGGTGCTGCGTCAGGGCCATCATGCGGGCGAAGCGGTCGAGGCCGACCTGAAGGCCTTCGTGAAGACCCGCCTCACGCCGCACAAGTATCCGCGCGAGATTCATTTCACTGCCGAGTTGCCGAAGACGGCGACCGGCAAGATACAGCGCTTCAAGCTGCGCGAGCAGGATGCACACTGAACTGCTGCCGCTGCGCTGGCAGGATCGCGACATCGCGATCGAGTATCGCTGGACCACCGGCAGCGGCGAGACGTCGGCATCGGCGTCGGCATCAGCATCTGCATCACCTCAAGCATCGACAGACACATCCGCACCGGGCGCAACGGCCGCCGCCATGCCGGTGATGGTGTTCCTGCACGAAGGCCTGGGCTCGGTCGCGCTGTGGAAAGATTTTCCGGACGTGCTGTGTGCCGCGCTCGGCATGCGCGGGCTGGTGTGGTCGCGTCCCGGTTACGGCCGCTCGACACCGCGCGCACCCGATGAACACTGGGCGCCCGACTTCATGCACCAGCAGGCACGCGACGTGTTGCCGGCCTTGCTGGCGGCGCTCGGCGTCGAGCAGCCCTGGTTGTTCGGCCACAGCGATGGCGGCACGATCGCGCTGCTGCATGCAGCGATGTTCCCGGACAGGCTGCGTGGCGCGATCGTGCTGGCACCGCATATCTTCGTCGAGGCGCTCAGTGTGAGCAGCATTGCGCAAGCACGAGATGCGTATGAACGCGACGGCCTGCGCGAACGGCTGGCGCGCTATCACGATGACGTGGACTCTGCGTTCTACGGCTGGAATGACATCTGGTTGTCGCCGGCGTTTCGCGACTGGCGCATCGATGCCGAACTCGACGCGATACGCTGCCCGCTGCTGGCGATACAGGGAGAGGCAGATGAATATGGCACGCTGCGGCAGGTTTACGGCATCCGCGAGCGCGTGCCAGCCACCGAAGTGCTGGCGCTGCCGGACTGCGGACACTCGCCGCACCGCGACCAGCCGCAGGCCGTGATCGCGGCCGTGCAGCGCTTCGTCACCGCGCACGCGTGAACCGGAGCGCTGACCCCGGTCCCGATCTTCCGTGACGATCTTCCGTACAATGGCGGTTAACGCGTGTGGAGCGCCGACATACGCCGCCTGAAGACCAGCAACGCCGCCAGACGCGAACACGTTACCGAATAAATCGCCGGACAAATCGCCGCACAAACCACCGAACACATCACCGAACACATTCATCCGAGCTGCCGCATGAACCCGCACTTCCTCAACAAACGCCTGTCGCACCAGCTCGGCTATGCCGGACTACTGCCTTTCATCATCATGCTGTTCGGCGTCTGGTTTGCGGATGCGTCATGGCTGCAGGACTTCGTGAAAGGCCAGCTGGCCTACGGCATCGTGATCCTGTCTTTCCTGGGTGGCGTGCACTGGGGCGCAGGCATGCTGTGCCAGCACCTGTCGGCGACCGACACGAAGAAAGCCCTGATGTGGGGCGTGACGCCGTCGCTGATCGCCTGGAGTGCGACCCTGTTTGGCGGTCTCGGATTTGCGGTGCTGATGGCGGGCTTCATCGCCGCACTGAAAGTGGACCAGCAGCTGTATCCCGCGTATCAGATGCCGGAATGGCTGCTGGACTTGCGCAAACGACTGACGATCGTCGTCATGCTGACCTTGATGACCACCGTGATCGGTGCCAACCTGCGCGGCTGATCCCGACGGTTGGATGCGTTGCGCTGCTGATCCTGAGCTGATGCGCCAGAGGCGAAGCCCCTGATCTGAAGCCAGTGCGCGTAGGCCGGCTGGGTGCCGGCCGCGCTGTCCCCTCCGGACGGCTTATTCGCCGTCTTCTTCGGTCTTTTTCGGCTTGCCGTCGACTTCGCTCATACGCATGCGCTTGCGACGGTCGCCCATCAGTTCACGCAGTTCACGAATGCTGAGGTCGGTCACTTCGTGCATGCGGATCAGCAGCGATGCGCCCACCGGCAAAGTACGATGGCGGATCTTGCTGATCACCGGCGGGCGCACTTCCAGCGCACGCGACAGTGCCGCATCGTTCTTCAGGTTCAGCTTCTGGATCAGTGCATCAAGAAGGCGATTCGGATCATAGCCTTCCTGCGATACCAGAGGATGTTTGTCCATCACGTCTCTCTCCCCAGGAGTTAGTGTGAGTGGTAATGATCAATTTTTTAGAACCATTACCCACGAGCAATTACTCGAATGCTAATTTATATGTCATCGGGGCAACATTTTCAAGGGTTTGCTGAAAAATATTTGTCTGCTAACCCGGAAAATTGCGTAAACCTTATTCATTTGAAAATCAATTCACCGCAGATCCACTGATTTTCTCTTTTAAATCAGTAACTTGTGATTTTCCAAAAGCCTGTCCGGAAAATCTCCGAAAATGCCACAGCCTTCTGCTGCACGGCCCCGGCGACAGGCGAAAAAAAGCCCCCGTGAACGGGGGCTGATTCAGCGATGTGATTGACCTGGTATGGGCCAATGCACTGGCTTTACTTGCAGGCGGCCTTCGCCTCATCGAGCAAACGCTTGCCGTCAAAGCCTTTCGCATTCATGTCGGCCACCCACTCATCTGAGAGCTTTGCGGTCGCTGCGATCCAGCGCTTGATCTCGGCATCGGGCAGCGTATGGAAGGTGTTCTTGCGTACCTCGGCAGATTTGCGGCCGGGCGCCGCATCATCCCAGAACACCTTGCCCACCCATGCGGATTTGTCCGGGCCGCTGTTGGCATCGATCACCTTCTTCAGGTCCGGCGGCAGGCTGTCGTACTTGGCCTGATTGATACCGAACAGGAAGACCGTGTTCAGCATCTGCGGGCTGCCGGCCGGCGATTCGGTGTGGAATTTGGTGATTTCCTCGAACTTCATCGACGGCACCACTTCCCACGGAATCAGCGCGCCATCGATGACGCCCTTGGACATCGCCTCGGCCGCCTGCGGCAGGGGCATCGGCACCGGCGTCGCGCCAAGCGCGGTCACCATCTTTGTGCCCTGGCGCGTGGGCGCGCGCACTTTCAGGCCACGGAAATCTTCCAGCGTCTTCACTTGCTTCTTCGTCGTGTGCAGCAAGGAACCGTCATGCACATGGAACAGGATGGGCTTCACGCCCTTGTACTCGGCCATCGCATTCTTGGTCGCGTAATGCCACAGCCCGCGGCTGGCGCGTTCGGAATCGAACACCATGAAGGGCAGCTCGAAGGCTTCCGATACCGGGAAACGGCCCGCCTGGTAACCGGGCACGGTCCAGACGATGTCGGCCACGCCATCTTTCGCCTGGTCGAACAACTGCTGCGGCGTGCCGCCCAGCTGCATCGCCGGATAGATCTGGCACTTGAGCTTGCCGCCCGAATCCTTCGCGATCTTGTCGCACCACGGCACCATGAAATTCTGGTGCGCGGTCGAACCCGGCGGCAGGAAATGATGCACTTTCAGCGTGATGGTCTGGGCCGAAGCCGCACCACCTGCAGCCGTCAGGAACAGCGGCGCCAGCAGCGCAAGCTTGCGAAAGATCTGAGGGGTACACATGGCCATCGTTGTCGTCCTCTGTCGGTTGTAATTCTGTGGGTTGTAACTCTGTGGTCTGGAACTCTGCAAGTCGGTGGTTTCATGCATCCCGGGTTTCTGCCGGGCCGGCGTCAGCCCCCGAACGCATGCACCAGGTACAGCGACAGCACCGGGAAGAATACCAGCAGCAGGATGCGCACCAGATCCGACGCGAGGAAAGGCAACACACCCTTGAAGGTTTCCATCACCGGCACATCCTTCGCTAGCCGGTTGATGATGTAGATATTCATGCCGACCGGCGGATGCACCAGGCCGATCTCGACCACCATCAGCGCCAGGATGCCGAACCACAGCGACTTGTCGGCCACCGGCATGCCCCAGAAATCCAGCCCCATCACGATCGGGTAAAAGATCGGTATGGTCAGCAGGATCATCGCCAGCGAATCCATCACGCAGCCGAGGAAGATGTAGATCAGCAGGATCGCGAAGATCACCGACAGCGGCGGCAGTCCGCTGTCCTTCACCCAGCTGGCCAGCTCGGCCGGCATCTGTGTGATCGCGAGGCCCGCGTTCAGCATGTCCGCGCCCAGCAGCACAAGGAAGATCATCGCGGTGGCTTGCGCGGTACCGGTGATGCTCTTCACCACGCCGTCCATGCGCATGCCCCCGACCAGCGCCAGCATGCCGCAGGCCGCGGCACCGATCGATGCGGCCTCGGTCGGGTTGGCCCAGCCGCCGTAGATGCCGACGATCACCACAAAGAACACCAGCAGGATGGGCAGCACGCCGGCCAGCGTGCGCAGCGCGACCGGCAACGGTACACGCTCGCCGGCCGGACCAGCCTCGGGCTTCAGCGCAACCACGATGCGGATCACGATCATGTAACCAAGCATCGCGATGATGCCGGGTATGACCGCTGCCATGAACAATTTGCCGATCGATTCCTGCGTCAGCACCGCATAGATCACCAGCGGCACCGAGGGCGGGATCATGATGCCCAGCGTGCCGCCGGCCGCCAGTGCGCCGGTCGCGAGCGAACCGGCATAGCGGTAGCGGCGCAGCTCGGGCAGCGCCACCTGTCCCATCGTGGCAGCGGTCGCCAGTGATGAACCGCAGATCGCGCCGAACGCAGCACAGGCGCCGACCGACGCCATCGCGACGCCGCCACGGAAGTGACCGACGAAACTGTTCACGCAATTGAACAAGGCGCGCGACAAGCCGCCATGGGTGGCGAACTGGCCCATCAGCATGAACAGCGGAATCACGGCCAGGTCGTAATTCGAAAAACGTGCATACGCGACGTTCTTCAGCGACGACAACACCGGCATCCAGACGAAATCATTCATCACCAGGAAACCGGCCGCACCCACGATGAACATGCCGATACCGATATGGACGCGCAGCGCCAGCATCAGCAACAGCACCGCAAACATGATGAGCCCGATGCTCATCCCCGACAGTGCGCTCATGCGGTCACACCTTGTGGCTGGCCATCCATGCCGGCCGTCGATGCGGCCGACCAGTACAAACCGGCGTTATACAGACCGGCCAGCGCCAGCAGCACGAAGCTGGGCACCATCGCCGCCACCACGGTCCAGACCGGCCACAGCAACAGCATCGATGCCTCGCTGGCCTCTTTCAGCGATGCGGCGCCGGCACCGGTGCGCCATGCGACGACGGCCGCCACTAGCGCCAGCAATAGATGCGAAAACGCATCGAGCCGATGCCGTGCCACCGTCGACAGGCGGGTCGTGAAAAAATCCACGCGCAGGTGATGGTGCTCCATTTCGCAGTACGCCAGCATCGCGGCGGACGCGACGGCCGTCCCCATCTGCATGATTTCGATGTCGCCGGGTACCGGCGCAGCGGCCAGCTTGCGTCCGACGATGGACACGATCGACATCGCGACCAGCGCAATGAAACCGATGCCGCCGGCAATTGCAAACGCACGCGTCACACCGTGCAGGCGCCGGCCCCACGGGCCGAATCTCGGCGTGACTGATGTCGCCTGCGCCTCCGATGCGCCGGCGATGACTGCTTCTTCCATGCGGTCTCCCTGGTAGCGGGTTGTCCCCGTCTTAAAGTTTCGCAATCATAACCGCGATGGCTGGTGTACGGACATTTTTGGAAACATGCGGTCGCCTGCGGCCAGAAAGCGATTCCGGTAAGATCATTCGACAACCAGAACAACGAAGGCGCTGCGCCGGAGACCCCCATGACCACGACAATGATGCCCGTGCGGGCCTGCACCCGACTTGTGCAGCGCGCGTTGCCCACGATGCTCACACTGCTCGCACTGCTCACACTGGTGGCTTTGCCCGCACCGCAAGCGGCAGCGGCCGACTGGAAACTGATCTCCGAAACCGAAGACCCGGAGAAGATCATCAGCTGGTATGTGGACATGACCAGCATCGTGCATGACGATGATTACCTGCGTGCGTTTCTGCGCACGTCATGGTCGGTGCCGCAATACGCGGCAGACCGCACTGCCTACCAGTCGTCGACCTATCTGAATTACTTCGATTGTGACGCGCGCAAGATCGCGTACACCGCGAATGCCTACTATGCGACCGCCGAACCGGAAGGCACGCCGGTGCATCAGGAGCCGGAAAAGCCGGTCTCGGGCTTGCGCTTCCAGTCGGTGGTGCCGGGCTCGGCGGGTGAAGTGCGACTGGATTTCGTGTGCATGTTCCGGTCGAAGAATTTCCTCACGCGCGCGGCCGACCCACGCGAGCAAGGCTGAAAGAAAAACGGCGGGACCGCCCTGCAGATCATTCCGCAGACTGTCCCGCCGATTTTCAGCGCTGCCCCCCCTGCGCTCAGCCGAGCGCGACAGCGAGCCCCTTCACGGCTGACGATGTGCCCGCGGATGTGACTGCGGACACCGATGCCGCTGCCGTCGACGATGACAGTTGCACATCGCCGGACAACTGACCGCCCTCCTCGATCACGAGCTTCCCATACCGGACCTTGCCGGTCACACGGCCGCTGGCGTACACGACCAGCTTCTGGCGCACGGTGAGGTCACCGTCGAATTCACCGCGTATCTCGGCGATGTCGAATTCGGCGCTGCCAATGAATGCGCCCTTCTCGGAGATCTGGATCACGCGCGAATCGATCGTTGCCTCCACACGGCCTTCGACGACCAGCGTGTCGCAGTCAGTGATCTCGACGCCCTTGAGCTTGATGTTGGGGCCGACGGTGAGCTTGCTGCGCACATCGCTGGCCGTGCTGACGGTGGTGGCCACCGCCATCGGCGGCGTCGCGATCGATGCCGGCACGACGCGTGACAGCAGCGATGACGAGGCCGGCGACGATGCGGAAGCGGCGGCCGTCGATGCAGCGCCGGCGCCGGACATCGTCGATGCCATTGCCAAACCGCTGGCCGGCTTGTCGGCGCTCGATTTGTCACTGAGAGGCACGGCCTTCACATCAGCGACGCTGTCGCGCTTGCCGAAAAATTTTTCTGACTTCAGCATGGAATCTCCTGGATCAATGGGTGGCGCAAAGCCGCGCACTGCTGCTTGGGCTTTTTCCGGAGATCAAAGTTCCCCCTCTGCACAGAGAATTTTTCGCGGACGAAAAAAAACCGCAGCCGGGGCTGCGGTTTTTTGACGCTTGCAGACCTGAGGCCTGCGGCGAAGACGGGTACAGCGATGCTGCGCGTACGTCGCGTTGCGTGTACGGCGCGGTGCGATGCGCGCCGTCACCTGTTTACACGCGGCGCTTGTATTCGCCGGTACGGGTGTCGATCTCGATCTTGTCACCCTGGTTTACGAACAGCGGCACCGACACTTCAAAACCGGTGGCGATCTTCGCCGGCTTCAGAACCTTGCCCGAGGTATCGCCCTTCACGCCCGGTTCGGTGTAGGTGATTTCGCGTTCGACCGTGGTCGGCAGTTCGACCGAGATTGCCTTGCCGTCGTAGAACACGACTTCACAGGCCATGCCATCTTCAAGATAGCTGATCGCGTCGCCCATGTTCTCGGCTTCGACTTCGTACTGGTTGTAGTCCGCATCCATGAACACATACAGCGGATCAGCGAAGTAGGAATAGGTCGCTTCCTTGCGCTCGAGGACAACGACTTCGAACTTCTCATCCGAGCGATAGACCACTTCCTGAGCGGCGCCGGTCAGCAGGTTCTTCAGTTTCATCTTGCAGACGGACGCGTTGCGGCCCGACTTCGAGAATTCGGTCTTGATCACGACCCAGGGCTTGCCTTCGATCATGAACACGTTGCCGGCGCGGAGTTCTTGTGCGGTTTTCATAGTGAGATAGCCAAAAAGTTCGGAATGCGTGCGCGCCTGTGCGGGTCGTGGCCCAGATGGCGTTGAAGACGGACGTCGGTGGCGACTGTTGTCTGAATTGTCAGCACACGGGAATCAAAGCGCACGCATTCTACCCGATTTTGCGAGCGAACTCGATCAGACCGGCAGCCAGCTCGCGCTGTGCGCCCAGCTGCGCGGCCCACTGCGCCGCATGGCTGCGCAAGGCCGGCAATGCGGCGCGCAACGCCGCCCAGTCGGGTGCATGGCTGCCCGTTGTTGTCGGATTGACGGTGCTGCTGCCGACAACGGCCGGATGCACTGCGTCGCTGCGGGCCGGGTGCCCGGCACCGGCATCCGTATCGATGCTCGCGCCCGGCACACCATTCCATGCGCGCATGGCTTGCATCTGCAGTGCCGCCAGTGCCGGCGGCAGGCCGGCCGTATAGCGTGCCAGGAAGGCGTCGAGCTTGACCCGGTGCGCACTATCCTGCTGCGGATACAGCTGCCACACTATGGGTCGGCACGCCCACTGCGCGCGCACTGCGCTGTCTTCGCCGCGCACGAAATTCAGGTCGCAGCTCCACAGCAGCCGGTCGTAATCATCCGGTTCCAGAAACGGCAAGCCATGCAAGGTCAGCGCGCCGACGCTACGCGACCGACCCGCCGGCGGTGCAAGGGGCGTCACACCCTCGGGCACCACGCAATGCACCGGTTCGCCGGCGGCCATTGCGGCAAACAGGCCGGCGACATCGGCATCCGGGTAGCAGAACAGGGACACCAGCGGCACACCGTCGGGCAGAGGCCGGCCATCAGGCCGCTGCACACCGAGCCGGCTGAGGAAAGCTTGCCGCTGTGCGGCATCGAATGCGCGCCGCGTGTCGTCATACCCGGCCTCCTTCAACAGGCCGCCGGTGCCGGCACTGAAACCCGGGAAGTAGAAATACTCGGTCAGCGCCAGACGCGGATGCGGTGACGGCAAGCCGTGGCTGCGCTCGACCCAGTCCTCGGCCGACAGGTATTCCAGATTGAGCCAGACCGGTGGCACCGGTCGCGCCGCCATCGCTGCCAGATATGCGTGCGGCAGCCGACAGCCGAAGGCAGCAATCACCAGATCGGCCACCTCTTCAGCGCCCCCCCGGGCATCGTGCGCGGCCGATGCCGGCGACGCCAGCGGCTCGGCCTGCGCTTGCCGCCAGTGGCGCAGCCACAGCCCGTCCATCGCTTGCGCTGGCCGTGCCGGATCGAGCATGGGGCGCAGCCGCTGCAGGCGGCTGGGATCATCGATCCACAGCGTCACCTGCAGCCCGTGTGCCGCCAGCGCGCGCGACAGCCGCCAGCAGACGCCGGCATCACCGAAATTGTCGATGACCTCGCAAAACACGTGGACTGACCGCAGGGAGTGCATGGATTCAACAGGCACGCGCAGCGCGCCGTAACGAGGGAGCCCGCAGCCTACGCAGCCCGGCGCGCGTACGCAAGTCCCGCCTGCCGACCGCGGGCGCATGACAAAAAAGTTAACTCATGACAAAGTTGCCGAAATTCAAGCATGATTCGGACTTTCAGCCCCTGTCCCCACATCTGCCCATGCTCCAGCTCAACCAGGCACCCGAGCGCGAAACCAGTCCAACGCTGTCGGTTGTCGAGCTGCCCACGCGCAAGACGGATCGCTATGCACAGCGCTCACGCTGGTACCTGCCGGTACGGGTCAAGTTTGCGATCGCGCTGACGAGCGCCATCGCCTGGATGCTGCTGTCGATCCTGCTGGCCAGCCCCTGGGCCGAGCAGCTCGGGCTGTGGTTGAGCCTGCCGCTGGCCTGGGTGATCGTGGCCGGCATCGCGCTGATCCCGGGTTTCATGAATGCATTCATGCTGGTGAGCCTGGCGCTCGACCGACGCCCGACGCATGCGCCGCTGGAGCGCTATCCGGGCCTCAGCATCCTGGTCGCTGCGTACAACGAAGAAGCCACCATCGTCGAGACCATCGAGAGCATCGCGCGTCAGCAGTATCCGGGGCCGCTGGAGGTGATCGTCGCCAATGACGGCTCGCGCGACCGCACCGCCGAACGGGTGCGTGCACTGCTGCCCACCTACCCGTGGCTGCGCCTGCTCGACCTGCCGCAGAACGTCGGCAAGGCGAACGCGCTGAACGAGGCATTGAAGCAGGTATCGCATACGCTGACCGCCACCGTCGATGCGGATTCCTGGTTATTCCGAGATGCGCTGACCAGCATTGTCGAGCGCTACTTCCACGACCCGAAGAACACGCGTGCAGTGGCTGGCGCGGTACTGGTGCGCAATTCGCGCGAAAGCTGGATGACGCGTGCGCAGGAATGGGACTACTTCCAGGGCATCGCAGCGATCAAGCGCGTGCAGTCGCTGTACCAGGGAACGATGGTCGCGCAGGGCGCGTTTTCGCTTTATGACACCGCGATACTGCGACAGGTTGGCGGCTGGCCCGACTGCGTCGGCGAAGACATCGTGCTGTCCTGGAGCATCCTGAAAGCAGGCTACCGTATCGGCCATTGCGAAGATGCACTGCTGTTCACCAATGCCCCGGCCACGCTGGGGCAGTTTGCTCGTCAGCGCAAGCGCTGGGCGCGCGGCATGATCGAGGCCTTCAAGAAGCATCCGGGCACGCTGCTGATGCCGTCGCTGCCAACCACCTTCGTGTGGTGGAACCTGTTCTTCCCCTTCCTCGACCTGATGTTCACTGCGGTGTTCATTCCCGGCCTGGTGCTCGCGCTGTTCGGCTATTTCTGGATCGCCGGCCCGATCACGCTGGCGCTGGTGCCGATGGCCATGGCCATGAATTACTTCATGTACCGCATCGGCCGCCGCATGTTTGTCGAAAAGGGCCTCACGGTGCGCTTCAATCCTTCCGGCTTTTTCATCTACTCGCTGTTCTACAGCATGATCATGCAGCCGGTGTCGCTGGCCGGCTATGCGGCCGAGGTACTCAACCTGCGCAAAACCTGGGGCACCAAATGAAACGACGCATGACCATGACCATGACCACGAGTACGAGTACGAGTACGAGTACGAGCATGACGCTTCGCTTGCGCGCTGTCGGCACCATGATCGGGATGACGGCGACGTCAGGTCTGATGGCGATGGCGCTGATGACGGTGCCGGCCACATCGGCTGCCGAGGGCCTGCGCGCGGCCGGCGGTGGCCTCTACCACTCGACCGACAGCGAAGGGTTCAACAGCCGCCGGCTGTCGGCCGATGGCATGGGCTTGTACCAGCATCTCGACAACAAGATCGGCTTGCGCTACACCGATTACGAATTCACCCGGCCCGGCTGGAGCCGGCGCGGCGAGCAGCTGCGTCTGGTGGCGAACCGCTTTGACCGCAATACCCTGGCGGGCTGGTCGGTGGAATCGGGCCTGTTCCGCGCTGCGAACAAGGACTTGTGGACGCTGGATGCGACCTGGCGGCAGACACTGGCACCGGGGCGCTCCTATGAATTGTTTGCGACCCGCGATTTCGTCGAGACTGCGACCGCAATCGACAATGGCCTGTCCTACGACTTTGCCGGCGCGTCGCTGGACTACCAATGGCTGCCGAAATGGACCACGGTGGGCGTGGCCGGGCTGCAGAATTTCTCCGATGGGAATCAGCGCCGTCACCTGCGCGGCCGGCTGATCTTCCAGCCTTCGCTCGATCTGGGCCTGACGACGCAGTTGCGCTACCGCTGGTTCGACAGCAGCAAGCGCGATGTCGGCGGCGCCTACTTTAATCCGGGCACGTACGACGAGTTGATATTCGCATTGGGCTGGCGCCAGCGCATTGCAGACTGGCGCACCGCGCTGACAGCCGGTGTGGGCCGCCAGCGCATCGATGGCGGTGACGCGAGCACCACCCGCCTCGGCGAAGCATCGGCCGAACGACAGCTGGACGGCTATGCATTGCGGCTGCGCGCGGGCTACCTGCATGCCGCCAGTCTCGCATCGTCGGACCCGAGTTACTGGTACCGCTACCTGTCCTTCGACTTGCTGGTGCCGTTCTGATCACAACCATAAGCACATCCACCCACGAGAGGAAGACCCGATGAAAACCCAGATACTCACCGCAGCACTCGGCCTGCTGCTGGCCGGCCAGGTGATGGCCAAGGATGCCGACCTGTGCGGCGAATACACCAGCATCGATCTCGGCGAGTCCACCGTCGACATGGGCAAGAAGACCACCTTCATGCACTTCCGTTCATCGACACAGATGCAAGCGCCGGATGGTTCGAAGTTCAACCAGCTCACCGGCCAGTGCACCGGCGGCGCACTGATCTATCCGGATGGCAGTGTGGAGGCCGAGGGCCTGTGCGCGGTCGAGGATGTGGAGGGCGACATTCTCACCTATGCCTTCACGCAGAGCCGCGGCGCGCGCGAAGGCAAGTATGCGCGCAAGGGTGGCACCGGCAAGTTCGCGAATGCGCGCGAGACGGGCTGGTTCCGTCCGGTGAAGCTGAATGGCGATATCACCACCGGCCAGTGGGGTGGCAAGGGCGCTTGCAAGTAAGCAGCGCAATGCCGGAACGAGGGATCGCGTGCGTGCGCGTTCCGGCATTTCCTCGGTCTCTCAGTCCCACTCCATTTTCAGGTACAGGAATTCCGCGTTGCGCGCATTGACGCTGTCAAACAGCGTCCAGCGCTTGCGCTCCGCAGCGGCCGCGCGCGCAGTCACCTGTGCCAGGCTGTGCCCAGCGGCGATGCCGGCCCGCACATCGTCCTGCAGTACCTGCAGGTAGCGCCGCTGCTCCTGCAGCCGCGCCTGCGCATCTTTCACCGCCGGCCCGTGCCCGGGCACCATTACCGTCGCGCCCGATGCAGCGAGACGCTGCATCACGTCCAGCCAGCCTTGCAGGTCGCCTTCGATCGACGGCGCGCGTTCCACAAACAACAAATCACCGGTCCACAGGGTGCGGGTGTACTCATCCATCACGCTCAGGTCATGGTCGGTATGCGCCGCCGGCCAAGCGCGCAGCGTCAGCGTGCGCGCACCGAGATCGATGCTCAGTGTGTCCTGCACGGTGCGCGTCGGCAGCACCACGCGGCTGCCCTGCGCCGCCTCGCCCAGCATGCGGGTCAGGTTCTCTTCGTATTGCGCGCCCCGTGCGCGCATCGCAGCCGGCAGCTTGTGATGGCCGATGAATTCCGGCTGGTCCTGCGTGAACGCTGCATTGCCAAAGATATGATCGGAATGCACATGGGTGTTGATCACATAGCGGATCGGCAGCGACGAGCGCGCGCGTATCGCGGCACGCAATGCGCTGCCGGTGCGGTAGCTGCCGCCGGTATCAATGACCGCAATCGCCTGTTCGCCGACGACGAAACCGATATTGGCGATGTCACCGTGGTAGCCGTCGCCAAAATCCTCATGCGCGCCCTGATGCACGAACACGCCGGGAGCGATTTCGGTCACGTCAAGGAGTGCCGACGAGGACGCCGAGGAAGGCGCGGCTGGCGGGGCTGGTGGGGCTGCAACCGATGCTCCGACAAACAACCACAGCATCGCAGCAGCGGCCAGCCCAAGCATGCCGGCCAGCCGGCGCGGATGCCGCCGCCGGGGCTGCCGACAGGCGTTGATGGGCGGTTGCGGATGCATGGACTGGACCAGGATGGGTGGCGCTGTGGGGACAAGGGCGGCAGGCCGTGCTCGCCCGGCCGATGCGGGGATGCTAGCACGCCCGAATGGTCGCGTTGCTCCGCTGCCCCCGAGGGCAATTGCCGCGCCATGGGGGCACTGCTAGCCTCCACCATCGCGCTGCGCCGCCGCGCTTGTCAAAGATGAAATCACCCGCCCGAACCCAGGAGATCCGCTGATGCCGCTGCATGTGCAAACCGCGATCTTCATGATCTGCCTCGTGTACCTGCTGCTGCATGCATCGGTCTGGTTCGCGCTGTCGGAGTACGACAACAATCAGGTCAGGTTGTGGTGCGCCTCCGGCATCCTGTCCGGCATATCGATCATTTTCCTGTCCTTGCGCGACCAGGTCGGTGACCTGCTGTTCATTCACGCGGGCCAGCTCGGCATGGTGCTGGGCAACGCGGGACGCTCCATTGCGTTGCGCATCTACTTGCGGCAGTCGGTACGGCAGGCAGCGATCGTGCACCTGGCGATCGCGATCACTTTCTATCTGGTGTTCACGACCGCCTTTTTTCATGGCGTATCCGAGCACACGCTGGAGGTCGCGTATCACGCGTTCTACTCGATCATCTGTATCGAGTATTTTCTGGTCGGCTGGCAGATGCGCCACCATGTTCAGCCTGGCTCACTCGGTCCCCGAGTACTGATGCTGGGCGGTTTCGTATTGAGTACATCGCTGAGCTTCAAGGGCATCATGGTCGCAGCCGGCCTCGGCGCGCCTGACATCTACGCCCCCGGCATCGACCAGTATGTGTTGATCGCCGGCCAGTTCATCGCGATCACGCTGATCAACATTGGCTTCCTGCGCATCTTCCTTGATCGACGCGAGCAGCAAAACCTGCAAACGCAGCGCAGCCTGGCCGCTGCCGAAGAGCGCGCGAGCCTGCTGTCGCAGCACAAGGCCGAGCTGCAGGACTTGCTGATCGAGCGCGAAGAAATCATCCGGCAGCTGACCCTGTCGAACAAGACCGCAGGTATGGGCGCGCTGGTCGCCAGCCTTGCGCATGAACTGAACCAGCCTTTGTGCGCTATCCGCCTGAACACTCAGCTGGTCGAGCGCAAGCTGGACGCCCCCGATGCCGATGTCGCCGAGACGCGCCGTTATCTGGACTCGATCATTGCGGACAACCGGCGTGCGGCCAACATCATCACCAAGCTGCGCAATCTGTTCGAGCACCGTCAGGAAGGCAATGGCCCGGTGGACTTCGACAATCTGGTACGTGACACCCTGACCCTGATCGAAGCACGCGCGCGTTCGGAGAATGTGGCGCTGCGTGTCGCACTTGGCTCGGATGCCATGCTGAAGGGCGACCAGACCCAGCTGCAGCAGGTGCTGCTCAATCTGTTCAACAATGCGCTTGATGCACTCGGTAACCTGCCGCAAGCGGACAAATACATTTCCGTCAGCAGTCACAGCCTTGGCGACAGGCTGCGCTTGATCGTCGAGGACAACGGACCGGGTATTCCGGCCACCTTGCAGTCGTCGGTATTCGAGCTGTTCAAGACCACCAAGGCGGACGGCATGGGCGTTGGCCTGTGGCTGTCGAAGACCGTGGTCAATGCGCACCGTGGTGATATCCGGCTGGCCAGCGTCGATGGTCAGGGCGCGCGATTCGAAGTCGAGCTGCCGCTGGACTGAGGCCACGGCACCACAGCTGCCATTCCGCAGCCATGCCGCTGCCATGCCGCAGCCATGCCGTCGTCACATCGCTGGCATGGCACGGCCGCATTGCCGCGTCCTGCCGCCGCTGCACCGCTGGTTTATACTCGGCACACTAACGGATCCGACCCTGACACGCCGTGATGACCGCCCCCACGAAACTGCTGCTGCGCCTGCCGGCATGGCTGATGGCCGCGATGCTCGCCACGCCTGCGCACGCAGCCACCTGGACCTGCGTGACCACGGCCCTGCGCGGCAACAAATGGATCTGTCAGGACGACGTGAAACTCTGTTCGTTCGTCTTCACGGTCAATGAAAGCAAGAAGACCATGACGCGCCGCCCGAGCGCCGAAGAGCCGAGCATTCCGGTCGTGGTCGACAAATGGGAAGAGAACAAGATCATCGCGCATGAAGACCGGCCCCGGCTCGACAGCCGCTTTATCGAGCAGTACTACTACAAGATCGAGCTCGACACCGGCAACTTCCTGATGGCCAACGAGTACATGACCAACAGCGGCCGCTACCTGACGCAGGAAGAGCTGAACATGGCCGATCCGAAAAAATACGCGCGCTGGTACAAGCCGCGCCTGTTCACCGAGACCGGCCGCTGCCGCTTCAAGGGCCGCGAATGAGTGACGCTGCCGGCGACGCGTCCGGCCAGCCTGGTCATTCCGGCCCTGCGGCAACCGGCATCCCACGCAGCGGCGCGCGCCGCTACCGCTACTATGACCTGCTGCTCGCGGCCTTCGTGGTCGTATTGCTGTGCTCGAACCTGATCGGCGCCGGCAAGGCCGCGACCATCACGCTGCCGCTGCTGGGCGAGGTCACGTATGGCGCCGGCATCCTGTTCTTCCCGATCTCTTACCTGTTCGGCGACATCCTGACCGAGGTCTATGGCTATGCGCATGACCGGCGCGCGGTATGGGCTGGCTTTGCTGCGCTGCTGTTCGCGGCGCTGATGTCGCTGGTGGTACTGTCGCTGACGCCAGCGCCGGGCGATTACATGGACAACTACCAGCGCGGGCTGGAGACCGTGTTCGGCAATACCTGGCGCATCGTGCTGGCGTCCATCCTCGCATTCTGGGTCGGCAGCCTCGCGAATGCGTATGTGATGGCGAAGATGAAGATCTGGACCCGCGGCCGCTTCCTGTGGATGCGCACCATCGGCTCGACAGCGGTCGGCGAAGCCTTTGATTCGTCGATCTTTTACCTGATGGCCTTCTATGCGATCTGGCCGACCGAGCAAGTGATTGCGGTCGCCGTCGCGCAGTATTTCCTGAAGACCGGCTGGGAAGTGGTGATGACCCCGGTCACCTATCAGGTGGTGGGCTGGCTGAAGCGCCGCGAGGCGGAAGACTACTACGACGTCGGTACCAACTTCACGCCGTTCCGGGTGCGCGTGTAACGCTTGCCACCGTTCGCGATTTGATGCGCGGCTCAGCGCGGCCGTACGCGCTTGCTGGCCAGCTTGCGCGTCGATTCATCGAATGCGCGATCCAGATACGCCGAATAGAACTGATGGTCGCCACCAACCAGCGGATCGACCAGTGCTTCGCCGGCCGCATTCACGAACACGAGGGTCGGCGCCACCCGCACGCCATAGCGTCGTGCCAGCGCTGCCGGCGTCGTGACCGTGCCGTCGAAATCAGTGATGGCCTGACGGCCCGTCATCGTCAGTTCACGCACCTGCGGCGGATCGGCTGCGGCGTCGCGGATCATCGGCAACAGGTAGTGCTGACGCACCACCTTGCAATAGCCGCATTCGGGCAGCGAAAACATCAGTACCAGCGGTTTGCCGGCCGACTGCGCCTGCGCTGATTCGGCGCGCAAATCTTCCGCCATCGGCAGACCGTGCGCTGATGCTTGCGCATTGGCCGCTGGCGGCAACACGGCCAGCGGCAGCGCGACAGCCAGCATCAGCATCCATTCCTTCATGGGTCCGCGTCCCTTCATCGTTCCGGTCGGTGTCGTCAGCCCGGAGTTCATCATTGCTGCTCGCAGCTCAGTCTGGCCGAGGTCTCGATCAACAGCCCCGAACGGGCATGCTGACGCCGTCCTTCGGCACGCAACAGCAGCGCAGCGCGGTCAAGGGTGAAGTCCATCGCGATCTCGATGCCGTCGGGCGTGAAGCCAAGACTGCGGCAGCGCAGCTTGTCTTCCGCGATCTCGCAACCACAGATTTCGACACGTTGTTCCACACAGCCCGCGGCCAGTTCGGGCGGGCGTTTCACATAACCCGCCTCGGGGTTCACGCTGATGCGCCAGCGGCCATCTCGCAACGTGGTGGCGCCGCCGTCGGCCAGGTCTTCCGTGCGCCACTGGCCGCTGCAGTCGTAGTGCATCGTCGGTGGTTGAGACGATGACCGTGGCTGCGTCTGTGGCTGCGACTGCGCGCTCGCCAGGTCGGCCAGCGGCATCATGCAGGCAAGTAGCGCCAGCACGGCTGCCGGCCTCAAGCGCTGCCGACGCATCGTCAGGCAACCACCTCACCGGTATCGGTGCGCGTATCGCCGAGGTTGTCGACCCAGGTCACGCTGATCGGATCGCCCTTCTCCGCACCATGGAAGCTGAATACCAGGTACGGGTTCTCCGATACTGCCATCCCCAGCCGCGCATTGAGCACCACACGGTCCTTGCATTTGACCACCAGGGTTTCGATGTAATGCGCCGGAATGCGCGCGCCCTGCTCGTCACGGCGCAGGCCGGACTCCATCGGGTGCTTGACCATCAGTTTGACTTCGACCGTGTCCTTCAACAGGAAGGCGCGGATTTTCATGGGTTCAGACATGCTTCTCTCTCGGCATTGACGAACTTCAGTGCGGCGCGTGCTGCAAGCGACTCAGGGACTCCGGGACTCAGGGGTTGAGCGACTCGTCGGCTCAGCCGCAGCCGCCGCCACCGGCACGCACCTTGATCATCGTACTGCCGACATAGAATTTGCCTTCGGCGCGCACGATGCCGTAGATGGTCGAGGTCTCGCCCATCTTGATGCGGGTGCTCAGGGTGGCGTCGGTCCCGGGCGGCATGTCGAACACGGCTGTCATCGGCGTCGGGTTCTTTTGCACGAAGATGGCCATCAAGTCAGTCTTCGGGATCTTGCTCTCCATCGACAGTGGCACCACAAAGCCGCTGCCGACCATCTCAGGCCCGGACAGCGTGACCAGTGCGCTGTCGGTGACGGCATCGCCACCCATCGCCTGCACCGCAGCGGCCACGGTCTTCGCATCCGGCAGCGTGCCATCCCAGTCCGCGGCAAATACATCGGACGGCCGGATCACACCGGCAGCGAAGGCCAGCGACAACGCGGTGCCGATGCCGAGAAAATCACGTCGCTCCATCCAGAGGTCTCCTGTGTCGTGCTGCTGTCGGGCGCAGTCAGCTTGCTTGTTTTTTCTATGATGATCGAATCTGCGCCGGATACGCCGGATATGCCAGCATTTTTGTCGGGCAATCGCTGTCGGAACGGCCGGCCGCTATGAAAAAACCCGCCGGCGCTTGCGCGGGGCGGGTTTGACAGGAGCGGTACCAGCCGATCAGGCCGACTTCAGCACTGGTGCCGGCTCAAGCTGGTCGAGTGCGGTCTTCAGGTGGCCGACGGTACGGTCCACATGCAGCAGCTTTTCGAGACCGAACAGGCCCAGGCGGAAGGTGCGGAAGTCGTCACGCTCGCCGACCTGCAGCGGCACGCCGGCCGCAGTCTGCAGGCCGAGCGCGATGAACTTCTTGCCATTCTGGATGTCCGGATCGGTGGTGTAGCTAACCACCACGCAGGGCGCCTGGAAGCCCGGCGCGGCAACGCTCTTGAAGCCCTTCGCTTCGAGCATGCGGCGCACCTTGTCGCCGAGCTCGATCTGCGCCTGCTTCAGCGTATTCCAACCGGCGGCGCGGGTTTCGACCATGGTGTCGCGCAACTGGCGCAGGCCATCGGTCGGCATCGTGGTGTGATAGATGTGCGAGCCTTTTTCATAGGTCTCGACGATCTGCAGCCATTTCTTCAGGTCGCAGGAGTAGCTGGTGCTGGTAGTGCCATCGATCATTGCACGCGCACGCTCGCCCATTGCGATCAGTGCGCAGCACGGCGCGCTGCTCCAGCCCTTTTGCGGCGCAGTGATGATCACATCGACGTTGCAGGCCTTCATGTCGACCCACATCGCGCCGGACGCAATGCAGTCCAGCACGAACAGGCCATCGACCGAGCGCACCGCGTCGCCGACGGCTTTCAGGTAATCATCCGGCAGGATCATGCCGGCCGAGGTTTCGACGTGCGGCGCGAACACGACCGCCGGCTTTTCTTTCTTGATCCACGCGACGACTTCATCGACTGCCGGCGGTGCATAGTCGCCCTCGAAGCCGGGATGTGCCTGGCTGGCCTTGATCACATGCAGGTCTTGCGAGATATGGCCCATCTCGAAGATCTGGGTCCAGCGATAGCTGAACCAGCCGTTGCGAATCACTGCGCATTTGCGCTCGGACGCAAACTGACGCGCGACCGCTTCCATGCCATAGGTACCCGAGCCGGGCACCACCACCGCCGACTTGGCGTTGTAGACCTCTTTCAGGATGGACGAGATGTCGTTGATCACGCCCATGAAGGCCTTCGACATATGGTTCAGCGAACGATCGGTGTAGACCACCGAAAATTCGAGCAGGCCATCGGGATCGACATGGGGAAGCAAGCCGGGCATAGGAATTCCTGTCTGGGTGAATATGATGTGGGGAGCCGATTTACAGGACGCAAATCCTCTTCACAGGCAAGAGTTTAACAGAGCATCGCGCCCACTCCTTGTGCATGACACAACCGTGATGCAGGATCGCGGCCGCGCATGGTTATTTCGACAAGTCTCCACGCTTTTGCGGCAGGCTTTAGAATCCCGACCTTTCCTGTATTCACTTCATTCGCCGGGGAGACACCATGCAAAGCGATATCGAGATTGCACAACAAGCCAAGATGAAAAAAGTGGTCGATGTCGCCGCGACGCTCGGCATCCCGGAAGACTCGATCGAGCCCTATGGCCACTACAAGGGCAAGATCTCGCTCGACTATCTGGACACCCTGAAAGGCAAGCCGGACGGCAAGCTGATCCTGGTGACCGCGATCAGCCCGACCCCGGCCGGCGAAGGCAAGACGACCACCACGGTCGGCCTTGGCGATGCGCTGAACCGCATCGGCAAGAAAGCGGTGATCTGCTTGCGCGAACCCTCGCTGGGCCCGGTGTTCGGCGTCAAGGGCGGCGCGGCCGGCGGCGGCCACGCGCAGATCGTGCCGATGGAAGACATCAACCTGCACTTCACCGGCGACTTCTCGGCAATTGCGCTGGCCAACAATCTGCTGGCTGCGATGATCGACAACCATATCAACCACGGCAACCAGCTCGACATTGATCCGCGCCGCATCACCTGGAAGCGCGTGGTGGACATGAATGACCGCGCACTGCGCGACATCGTGGTGGGTGCCGGTGGCACGGCGAACGGCTTCGTGCGCCAGGATGGTTTCGACATCGTGGTCGCCTCCGAAGTGATGGCGATCTTCTGCCTCGCAACCTCGGTACAGGACCTGAAGAAGCGCCTGGGCGATATCGTGATCGGCTACACGCGCGACCTTAAGCCGGTGCATGCGCGCGACCTGAATGCGCATGGCGCGATGACGGTGCTGCTGAAGGATGCACTGAAGCCGAACCTGGTGCAGACCCTGGAAAACAATCCGGCCTTCGTGCACGGTGGTCCGTTCGCGAACATTGCCCATGGCTGCAATTCGGTGATCGCGACCCAGAGCGCATTGAAGCTGGGGGACTATGTGGTGACCGAAGCGGGCTTCGGCGCCGACCTCGGCGCCGAGAAATTCATCGACATCAAGTGCCGCAAGGCGGGCCTGAAGCCGGCCGCCTGCGCGCTGGTCGCCACCATCCGAGCGCTGAAATATCACGGCGGCAAGGATGTGAAGGAACTCAATACCGAAGACCTGGACGCGCTGAAGAAGGGCCTGGTCAACCTCGAGCGCCATGTCGAGAACGTCACCAAGAACTACGGCCTGCCTTGCGTGGTGTCGATCAACCGCTTCACTGCCGATACCGACGCCGAGATTGCGCTGGTGACCGATCGCATGAAGGCGCTCGGCGTAAACGTGGTGCTGGCCGAGCACTGGGCCAAGGGCGGTGCCGGCGCCGAGGCGCTGGCGAAGGAAATCGTGCGCCTGGCTGAAGGCGGCAGCCAACCCACCTATGTGTACGAAGACAGCGACAGTCTGTGGGACAAGATGAAGAAGGTCGCGACCAAAATCTATGGCGCGGCCGACATCAGCGCCCCGGCCAAGGTGAAGCAGCAGCTGCAGGCGTGGCAGGAAGCCGGTTATGGCCATTACCCGATCTGCGTCGCAAAGACACAATCGTCATTCTCGACCGATGCAACGTCACGCGGCGCACCCAGCGGCCATGTAGTGAACATCCGCGAAGTGCGGCTCGCCGCCGGCGCGCAATTCATCGTAATGATCTGCGGTGACATCATGACCATGCCGGGCCTGCCCAAGGTGCCGAGCGCAGTCAAGATCGACATCGACGACAACGGCAAGGTGGTTGGCCTGTTCTGATGACCTGAGCCAGATATCCGGAAAGCGAGCATGCGCGCTGTCGTTTACACCAGCAAGGGCCCGGCGGCCGAGGTACTGAAAATCGTCGACAAACCGCTGCCCTCGCCCGCACCGGGCGAGGTGCGGGTGAAGGTCGCGTTCAGCGGCGTGAACCCATCGGACGTGAAGTCGCGCTCCGGCGTTGCGGCACGCACCGGTGGTTTTCCGGAAGTGACGCCACACAGCGACGGATCCGGCGTCATCGACCAGCTCGGTGCGGGCGTCGACACGGCGCGGCTGAACCAGCGGGTCTGGATGTACAACGCACAGTGGGAGCGGCCGTATGGCAGCTGTGCCGAGTATGTGGTGCTGCCGGCGTCGCAGGTGGTGCCGTTGCCGGAGGCGGTGTCGTTCGAGACCGGCGCGTCGATCGGCATTCCGCTGATGACGGCAATGCATGCGGTGCAAAGCTGCGGCAACCTGCTCGGCAAGACCGTGCTGGTGCCAGGCGCAGCAGGCAGCGTGGGCTTCTATGTGACGCAACTGGCAGCGATGGCCGGCGCGCGCGTGATTGCGATCGTCAGCAATGACGACAAGGCAAAGCTCGCGCGCGACATCGGCGCCGCCGACACGATCAATTACAAGACCGAGGATGTGGTCGCGCGCGTGCAGGCACTGACCGGCCGTGATGATGGCAGCACCGGTGCCGACTTCATCATCGACATGGATGCCGCCGCGCACGCGCCGCACTATGGCAGCCTGCTGCGCTTTGGTGGCAAGGCGGTGATCTATGGCACCAACAGCCCGCAGATTGCGATGCCTTTCGGCCCGATGATCCTCGGCTTTGTGAGCCTCTACTATTTCATCGTGTACAAATTGCCGCAGCCCTTGTTGCGCGACGTACTGGATGGCGTGAGGTCGGTGCTCATGCATCCGGGCTTCCGTCATCCGGCGGTGGCGATTCACGCCCTCGATGCCGTCGCAGCCGCGCATGAGCAGGTCGAGCGCGGCGCGAATGCGAAGGTGCTGGTGCGTCCCTGAATACGGCGCAAGCGGAATGGCACGCGCGCGATGGCGTATTTCAACGATCACTTCGGCAAGGTCGCGACACGCTACGCAGACTTCCGCCCTACCTACCCTCCTGCATTGTTCGACTGGCTGCGCGACAGCTGCAGCGCACATGAGCTGGTTTGGGACTGCGGCTGCGGCAATGGCCAGGCTTCCATCGCACTGGCTGCGCATTTCTCACACGTGCATGCGACGGATGCCAGCGCCGGCCAGATCGCGCAGGCAACGCCCCATCCGCGGGTTCGCTATGCAGTGATGCCCGCCAGTGACAGCGGACTCGATGATGCGTCGGTCGATCTGGTGACGGTCGCACAGGCGCTGCACTGGTTTGCGGATGACAGCTTCTATGATGAAGCGCGACGCGTGCTGAAGCCCGGTGGCCTGCTGGCGGCCTGGAGCTACGGCATGATCATGGTCGACGGCGATGCAGTGAATGCCGCGATACAGCACTTCTATCATCAGGTAATTGGCCCCTACTGGCCGCCCGAACGACGCCATGTCGAAACCGGCTATCGTGAGCTGCCGTTTCCGTTGACGCGCATTGCACCCCCTGCGCCGCCGCTGGCGATGCAGGTCACATGGCCGTTGCAGCAATTGCTGGGTTATCTCGGTTCATGGTCAGCATCTGTGCGCTACCGGGAAGCGACCGGCAAGGACGCGGTCGATGCGCTGGGTAAGGTGCTGCGCGATTGCTGGGGCGACCCGATGCAGGCGCGTACCGTGTCGTGGCCGCTGGCAATCCTTGCCGGGCGACCCTGACGAACCCCCTGCTCCTTCACGCCCACTGCTGCGCTGCGTCCCCGGCACCGGCAGCACACCTGCGCTGCAGCGCTCTCCCGTGGTCAGGCAGCGATGCCGATGATCACACTCGACGGATCAAAGCCGGCGACCACCATCGCGCCCGGTTGCAGCGCCATCGCATCGACGGCGGCGTTCGGCACGGTGCTCACCAGTTCCAGACCCCCATCGAGCAGCACCGCCACTTCCGACGTGCGCTCGCCGCGTGTAACCGCGTGCGCAATGCCGGGGAAGACATTCTTGTGCGGCGCCGCCGAACCTGCCGCAGGCAGGCTGACCGTCACTGCGGAAGCCTTGATCAGCGCAAACACCTTCGCGCCAATGTCGAGCTGCAGTTCACGGCAACTGCCATGGGTGATGGATGCGGTCAGCAAGCTGTGGCCGTTGACCATGATGCCGAGCTCGTCATTCACCGGCCCCGCGATGACGGACACGATGATGCCGGCGAACTGGTTGCGCGCGCTGGTCTTCATCGCGATGTCATTGGCCAGCGCATAGTCATTCGACAGTCCTTGCGCGAGCTTGTTGAGGCGGCCGATGTAGCGCTGGTGCTCGTCTTCGATCAGGCTGAAATTGCGCAGCAGTTGCCGGCCACGCGCGGTGAGCGTGGTGCGTCCGCCGCCCTTGCCGCCGGCATGGCGCTCGATCAGGGTACCGCCGGACAGCGCGGCCATCTGCTCGATTGCATCCCACGCGCCTTTGTAGCTGTAGCCGGCCAGCTTCGCCGCCTGGGTCAGGTTGCCCAGCTTGTCGATCTGCCGCAGCAGCTCAATGCGCTTGGCGTTGGCGAGCGTGGCCTCGCCGACCCGTATGGTCAGCTCGGCGTGCAGCGCGAAGTCGCGGTCGGCCATGGTGGGTTCCCGATTGTGTTTCCTTGCAACATTATAGATGGTTTGACACGCAAAATAAAGCCGGGTAAATTTTGCATCCGGCAAGCATGGGGTCAAGCGTGGCACGGCGACATACAGCCGGTCAGCCATGGTAATCAGGCTGCCAGCGCCCTGGCAGCAACGACCAACGCGGAGTTATCCGCGATTTTTTGGCCCATCAACATATAGCCGAGTATATTTTGAAACGCGATACGAAGGACCTGTCTTGAAAGCCCGTTTCCACCGCCGTCCATCAGGCACGGCCGCCATGCTGCTCGCCACTGCGCTGTGCGTGAGCCTGCCACCCGCACAGGCCGGCGAAGATGTGAAGGCCCTGCTGGAGATCCTGCTTGAAAAAGGCATCCTCACGCAGGCCGAGTACGACGCGAAGATCAAGAAGGCGCGCGAGGCCGAAGAAATCCGCGCGTTCAATGAGGCACAGGATGTGCGCCGCGCCAATCGCGAGATCGACAAGCGTGCCGAGGAAGAGCGCAAGTTCAAGACCCAGATTTATGGCCAAGTGTCGGCCGGCTGGTACAGCGCATCGAACATGACACTGGCGCATCAGCAGGCCGAGGGCATGGCCGACCAGCCCAAGGGCAACAACCGCGTGGGCTTGCGCGTCAGTCGTGAACTCGATGCCGACAACACCGCCGTGCTGACGCTGGAATCGAATTTTTCCTTGCGCACCGGCGCTATTGGCGCGAACGCCGGCGCCTTTGGCTCGAACACGACCAGCACCAGCACCACGGTCGGCAGCACGAACGTGGGCTTGCTGGGCTCGGTGTTTGACCGTGAAGCTAACCTGCGCTGGATCTCGAAATCCTGGGGCACGTTCGTGATCGGTCGTGGCCCGATGCTGCAAAACGATCTGCCCGGTACCTTCGACGCGCGGCAGAACTGGAACTTCGGCGGACTGAAACCGGTGGCGCGCTATGCAGGCTTTCATTCTGCGTCCGGCGTCAACCGCGCCGACAAGGTGTTCCGCTATATCTCGCCGAGTTACGAGGGCTTCAATGTCGATGGCAGCCTGTCCTGGGGCGGCGCGCCGGAAGATGGCGAGAAAGGCAGCAGCTACTCTCTCGGCGGCCGCTACCGGCAAGGATCGTTCGAGATGGCTTACAACCATATCGAGGCGAAGATCGGTGACTCCTTCACGTCACCGGCATCGACAGTGAACAACCGAGTCGACTTCCTTGCAGCGAAATATAACTTCGAGAAGCTGAGTATCAGTGCCGGTTATGCGATCACCCGCAACCCGAGCGACAGCGATGCGGAATTCAATCCCGGCAAGGCGAATGGCCGCGTCAATGCGAACACTTTTTTCACCGGTGCTGTGTACCGCTTCACGCCGGCGCTGAGCTGGAATCTCGGCTATTACGATGTCGCAGACCGCACCCTTGGAGTCACACGCACCAATGGCCTAAGCATGGTCGCGACCGGGCTCATCTGGTCGCCGTACAAGGAATGGGATTTCTTCGTCGATTATGCCGCGGTTCGCAGGCAGAGTGGCGCGACTGGCGCCTTCAGCCTGTATGACCGCTGGGTACCCGATACCGCTGCCGCGCGCAACTGCGCACCAGCGAAGCCGACCGTTGCAGGCTGCTCGGATGGCACCCGCGACCAATCCGGCGTGTCCGTCGGTGCGCAATTCAAGTTCTGACCATCCTGCTTCCAAATCGAGTGCCAATTCAAACCGGGAAACTGACATGATCGCCCTCTACCAGATCACTTGCCGAAGCTTGGTCGGTGCCATCGGAATCGCGCTAGCAGCGCTATCGCTGTCGGCCTCATTGCAGGCCGCCGAAATCAAGGTGGCCGTCGCCGCCAACTTCGCGCAAACGATGAAGGACATTGCCGTCGAATTCGAGAAAGACAGCGGCCACAAGCTCGCGATCACGCAAGGTGCAACCGGTAAGTTCTATGCGCAGATCAGCAATGGTGCACCGTTCGACGTCTTTCTATCCGCAGATGACGAAACACCGGCGAAGCTGCTCAGGGAAGGCAAGGCTGTCGCCGGCAGCCAGTTCACGTATGCAATCGGACGCCTCGTGTTGTGGTCACCGGATGACAAGCTGGTGGATCAGGGCGGTGGCGTGCTGAAGTCCGACAAATTCAAGTTCATCGCAATCGCGAATGCAAAGGTCGCGCCCTACGGCCGCGCGGCGGTGCAAACCATGCAGAAGCTCGGCGTGCTGAGCGCGATCGAGCCGCGTGTCGTGCAAGGCGAGAGCATCACGCAAACGCTGCAATTCGTCACCAGCGGCAATGCGCAGCTGGGCTTTGTCGCGCTGTCGCAGGTCTGGGACGGTGGCAAGCTGAAGTCCGGTTCCGGATGGATCGTGCCGGAAGCGATGCATGAAGAACTGCGACAGGATGCGGTGCTGCTCAATCCGGGCAAGGACTCTGCGGCGGCCGCTGCATTGCTGGCTTACCTGAAGTCCGACAAGGCGCGCAAGATCATCGATCGCTACGGCTACAAGGCGCAGTGAACGTCTGTGAACGACACGATGCTGCTCGACCCTGAATCCCTGCAAGCGATCTGGCTGACACTGAAGCTGTCGGCGGTCGTGACGCTGATCCTGCTCGTGATCGGCACGCCGATCGCGTGGTGGCTGGCGCGCACGCACAGCCGCTTGAAGGCGCCACTGGCGGCGGTGGTCGCGTTGCCGCTGGTGCTGCCACCGACCGTGCTCGGCTTTTATCTGTTGCTGGCGATGGGACCGAATGGCTTCGTCGGCCAGCTGACAAATTCGCTTGGCATCGGCCAGCTGCCATTCACGTTCTGGGGGCTGGTGATTGCGTCCGTGTTCTATTCGCTGCCCTTCATGGTGCAGCCCTTGCAAAATGCGTTCGAAGCGATCGGCCCGCGGCCGATGGAAGTGGCCGCAACGCTGCGTGCAACGCCAGTCGATGCGTTTTTCACCATCGCTGTGCCCATGGCACTGCCCGGCTTTCTGACGGCCAGCGTGATGACCTTTGCGCACACGGTCGGTGAATTCGGTGTGGTGCTGATGATAGGCGGGAACATGGCCGGTGAGACGCGCGTGGCATCCGTGCAGATCTATGATTTCGTGGAAGCGATGCAATATGACCATGCGCATCATCTGGCGGCAGTGATGGTGGTGTTCTCGTTCGTGGTGCTGTTGCTGTTGCACCTGGGGCGTCCGGCGGCGCGGCGGGAGAGCTGACATGGCGCATCACGCCGACTTCCACCTTCAGCCCGAGGGACACGTGCGGCCTCATGCGCATGACCATACTAACGCTGATTCCGATGCTGATGCCGGCATTCACGCCCGCTTCGCACTGACGTGGCCCGGCTTCACGCTCGACATCGACCTGCAGCTGCCAGGCCGGGGCGTGATCGCGTTGTTCGGCCCGTCGGGCTGCGGCAAGACCACGCTGCTGCGCAGCCTCGCCGGACTGGAAAGGCCGCGTGGCCAACTGCTCGTGAACGGCGAGGTCTGGCAGGACGAACAGACCTGGCTGCCCGCGCACCAGCGGCCGATCGGCTATGTGTTTCAGGAGGCCAGTCTCTTTCCGCACCTGAGCGTGCAGGGCAATCTCGCGTATGGCATGAAGCGTTCGGCCGATGCCGGTGGCGTCGATCTCGATCATGTGATCGACTTGCTGGGCATACGACCGCTGCTGATTCGACGTCCGCATGCGCTGTCCGGCGGCGAACGGCAGCGGGTGGGCATAGCGCGTGCGCTGGCGGTGAACCCGAAGCTGCTGCTGATGGATGAGCCGCTGGCGGCGCTCGACCATGCACGCAAGCAGGAGATCCTGCCCTATCTGGACCGGTTACAGCAGTCACTCGCGATACCGATCGTATATGTCACGCATTCGCCGGATGAAGTGACGCGACTGGCCAGCCATCTGGTGGTGCTGGACCAAGGCCGCGCGATCGCCAGCGGCCCGCTGGCCGAGACGCTGGCACGGCTGGACTTGCCGGTGAAGCTGGGCGAGGACACTGGCGTGGTGATTGATGCGCGCGTCGGCCACATCGACCAGGACTGGCATCTGGCGCGCATGGATTTCGATGGCGGGCAGCTCTGGACACGCGACCCGCAACTGCCCGCCGGAACCGCGGTACGCGTTCGCATTCTTGCGCGCGATGTGAGCCTCGCGCGTGATGAACCCGGACGCAGCAGCATACAGAACGTACTGCAGGGACGCATCGATGGCATCGCCGACGATGATGCGCCGGGACTGGCGCTGGTCAGGGTACAACTGGGCGCCACGGCCGTGCTCGCGCGCGTGACGCGACGCTCGCTGGCCGAGCTGGGGTTGAAGGCAGGGGATGCGGCGTGGGTGCAGGTAAAATCGGTGGCGCTGGCTCGCTGACCCTGACCTGCTATCCCGATGCGACGTTTACTGAACTTGCTGACGACCCTGACACTGGCCACACCCTTCTGGCTGGTACCAAGCACCGCGCACGCGGACACGCTGCACTTCCACTGCCGTGGCTGGATGCCGATCTACCTCGGCAGCTGGGTGCCGATCAACCCGGACCCGAGCGATTTCGACATGCTGAGCATCGAAGTCAATGAACAGACCAAGATGACCAGCTTCGTGCTGACCATGATCGGCCGCACCAGTTTTGCGACCAAGATCAGCGAGGCGCACATCAAGGGCGCGATCGCCTACAAGCAGCTGATGGTGGATGACATGGTCGAGTTCATCGACTTTGCCCTGAACCGGGGGACCGGTGAGGTCAACATCACCGCACTGGAAAAAGCCTATCGCCGCCCGCACACTCTGTTCAAGGGCAAGTGTATCGAGGTCAAGTCACCCTTCTCGAAATCGAAATCGAAGTTCTGACGCCGGTATCGCCGACCATTCGCTGCTGCCTGCTCCCTGTTCCCTGCTGCCTGCTGCCCGATTTCTGCTCTCTCCTCCTGCTCCCTGCACTCTTCTTTGTGCGCTCCACTCTCGGATCAGTGCTTTCAGTTCACTTCTCACAGGTCACTGATGGCTGGTAGCTAATGGCTGGTAGCTGATGGCTGATAGTTGATCGCTGGTAGCGCCGAGCTAGCGGAACGTTTTCGCGATTCCACTGCTCTGTGTCATGGACTGATGCCGATGAAGCCGCGTGCGCGGCTTGATGAGCGTCAAAACCTGGTCTGTTCAGCAATTTCATGGCTGACAAACCGCCCTACAGTAGCGCTTGCTAACCAGAAACCCTGACGACTGACCGGCAGTCGGATGCCCTGTCGCAGCCCCGGTGCTGTCATCGCGTCACCCGCTTGCCACCGGTTAGCCACCTGTTGGCCGACTCTTCGCCACCGGTTCGCCGACTTTTGCCACCCGTTCGCCGACCCTTCACCGCTCTGTACTCGCCCTCATGATGGTCAGAACGCTGCATTCCTCAGGCACCACAGCCGCGGATAAACTCCGGGCCGAGCTTGCCGCAACACGCACCGAGCTGGTCCACGCGCGCGCAGCGCTGCAGCAGCAAGATCTGAAGCTGCAGGCGACCTTCGAATTGCCCTCGGTCGGCATGGCCCATGTGGATCTCGATGGCACATGGCTGGTCGTCAATGACACCTTGTGTGGCATCGTCGGTTACACGCGTGACGAATTGCTGCAGCTTACCTTTCAGGACATCACGCATCCCGATGATCTCGCCGAAGACCTGGCGCTGGTCAGACAATTGCTCGCCGGCGAGATCACCCATTACTCGCTGGAGAAGCGCTACCTGCACAAGCATGGCCAGCAAGTCTGGATCCGGCTGACCGCCAAACTCGCGCGCGATGGCTCAGGACAGCCCTGGTTCTTCGTGTCCGTTATCGAGAACATCCATGACCGAAAACTGGCCGAACAAGAACGGCTGGCAGCGAAGCGGGAACTGCAGGCCAGCGAATCGCGCTTTCGTACTGCGTTCGACAATATTCCGGATGTGGTCGTGATCTATGACCGCGACCTGCGCATCCAGTACATCAACCCGGCCACGGTAAAGACGACGGGCATGCCACCTGAAGCCTTCCTCGGCAAGCGTGAATCGGACATTTTTCCGGCCGAGCTAATCGCGCCGTGGCAACCGGCGTTGCATGCGGCACTAGCCGAGGGGCGGGTGCAATCGGTGGAAGTCGATGTGCAGCTCGAGCCCGGCGTACGCAATCTGCTGATTACCTGCGTGCCGCTGCGCGACCAGCATGGCGACGTGAAGGAAGTCATGGGCATCACGCATGACTTCACCGATCGCAAGCGCGCCGAAGAAGGCGCGGTGAAGGCCGCACTGCATGACAAGCTGACCGGACTGCCGAACCGGGCGCTGCTGTTCGAGTATTCGCAACATGTGTTCGACCAGGCGGCGCGCAACCAGCACGAAGGCGGGGTGCTCTTCATTGACCTCGATCGCTTCAAGCCCATCAATGACATCCACGGACATGTGATCGGCGACGAGGTATTGAAGCTGGTCGCACATCGCGTGCAGCGACAGGTGCGCAAGGCCGACCTGGTGTTCCGTCTCGGTGGCGATGAATTCCTGGTGCTGCTGCCGCAACTGGCCAACAGCACCGAGGCCGCCCAGATTGCACAACGCGTGCTGAAGGCGCTGGCTGAACCCATGCTGATCGAAGGGATCGAGGTGCAGATCTCGGGGTCGATCGGCATCAGCATCTTTCCGCGCGATGGGATGGACATGCAATCGCTGGTGAACGCTGCGGATAATGCGATGTACCACGCAAAGCAGTCCGGCAAGAACAACTGGCAGTTCTATTCGGCTGATCTGTCCGGTCGCGTGCATGCGCAGATCAGCCTGCAGGACAAGGTCCGGCGCGCGCTGAAAGGCAAGCAGTTCCGGCTGATGTACCAACCCATCATCGACATCGACACCCGCCAAATCACCGGCGCCGAAGCCTTGCTGCGCTGGCCCGCCAGCGGCGTGGGGCCGGACCAGTTCATCCCGGCGGCCGAAGCCGTCGGCCAGATCATCCCCATCGGTGATTGGGTGATGCAGGAGGCATGCCGCGCGCACAAGCGCTGGTGCGCGCACGGGTTGCCCGCGATACCGATTGCGGTGAACGTATCGGCACTGCAGATGCGACAGAAGGATTTCCGCTTCAAGCTGCTGGCCGTGCTGCGCCAGCAACGCCTGCCAGCCGATGCGTTGCAGATCGAGCTCACGGAATCGATGTTGCTTGAGGACGTGGATTACGCGGTCTACCTGCTGAACAATCTGCAGCAGGATGGCGTGAAGATTTCACTCGATGATTTCGGTACCGGCTACTCCAGCCTGTCTTACTTGTCACGGCTGCCGATCAACAAGATCAAGATCGACAAGTCCTTCGTGCAGCACCTGACCACCGACACCACGTCACGCGCGGTGACCGAGGCCATCATCACGCTCGGACGCCGGCTGTCGCTCGACATCATCGCCGAAGGCATCGAGACCCGCACCATGCTCGACGAAGTGCGCCAGCTCGGCTGCCAGCAGGTGCAAGGCCACTACCTGGGCCACCCGATGGAGGCCGATGCATTTGAAGCCTGGTATGCGGAGCAGATGCGCGCGCTGCTCTGATCTGGTAAAAGCCCAGCGCAGGCTGTTCCATTTTCACAACCACTGGTGGTGTACTTCGCCCTTTTTGGCTTGTAACCCCGCCCGCGGGGCCTATCTTGACCGAGGGTCAGCCAAGGCTGCGATAGGGCTCCTTACCCGAGCGAACTCCGCCGATATCCAATGAAATCACTGACATTCAACAAACTGAAGCCGTTGCATGCAACAGATTTTCCGCTTAGGATCATGTTACATGTAACGGATTGGGTCGCTACCACTATGGGAACACCGACGAACGACCGGGTGCGCAAATACCGCGAGTCGCTGCGGCTGGCTGGTTTGCGACCCGTGCAGTTGTGGGTACCGGATACTCGCCGCCCGGACTTCGCGGAGACCTGCCGGGCGCAGTCCGCGAAACTCGTCAACGACGCACAGGAACACGAGATCCTCGCGTGGGCCGCGTCCGCGGGCGATCAGGTCGGATGGAAATGAAGCGCGGTGACCTGGTCACGATTGCATTGCAAGGTGATTTCGGCAAACCACGTCCCGCGCTCGTCATCCAGTCGGATTACTTCAACCATCACCCTTCAGTCACGGTATTGCCAGTCACGAGTGACTTGCGCGATACCCCTTTGTTTCGCGTGCGAGTACAGCCCACCGAAGCCAATGGCTTGCGTTCTCCGTCTGAAGTGATGGTCGATAAAGCCATGACGGTAGCGTACGACAAGATCGGTGACACCATGGGTTACGTCGAGGCCGACACACTGATGGAGGTTGATCGCGCGCTCGCACTGTTCCTCGGCATCGTCAGGTAAGCAACGAAAAATACCGCGCCGTAACGACGTTCAAAGAAGAACACTCACCGTCGCTGTACTAACTGCTGCGATACGCAAGCCATGCGAGCGCTCAACCGTGCTCGGGGAAAAAATGCATCCGACGAAAATAAAAAGGCCAGTATCGTTTCCGATACCGGCCTTCTGACTGGCGTCCCCACGGGGATTCGAACCCCGGTACTCACCGTGAAAGGGTGATGTCCTAGGCCTCTAGACGATGGGGACAAAAGCGTGAATTCTGTCCGTACTGCAGGCCTATATGTGCAACAAGCTGCTGCGATTCTGCTGCTCTTTGCTGCGCACCAAATTGTAGCTCAGTGGTGGAGGTAAGCGGGATCGAACCGCTGACCTCTTGCATGCCATGCAAGCGCTCTCCCAGCTGAGCTATACCCCCGTGTGCAGCAGAAGCGAGATTATAGACCGATCTTTTCTCGGATGTAAATCACCCCCGAGAACTTTTTTTACAACCAGGCCGATACCCGCTGCAGCACGACCTCGCGGCCAAACAGCTGCAATACCGCGTCCACCGACGGCGTCTGCAGCTGGCCGGTGACGGCCAGGCGCAGCGGCATCGCCAGCTGCGGCATCTTCATGCCGTGGTCGGCCAGCACCTGCTTCATCAGCGCAGCGATCGCTTCCTTGCTCCAGTCGATGGTCTTGCAGGCGTCGGCAAACTGGCGCATCGCCGCTTTCGCGGCGTCGGTGATGTGCTGCGCGACCAGCGCAGGGTCCGGCTTCGGATCGCGGTAGAACAGCATCGCAGCGTCGGCCAGTTCATTGACGGTGTTGGTGCGGTCCTTCATCAGCGCGATCACGTCTTGCAGTGGCGGTGCGCCGTCAAACTTCGCGCCGTCGCGCTCGAGCTCGGGCATCGCCAGCTGCGCGAGGCGCGCATTGTCGGCAAGCTTGATGTAATGGTTGTTCAGCCAGGCCAGCTTCTCCGGGTTGAACTGCGCTGGCGACTTGGTCAGGTGATCGAGGTCGAACCACTGGCAGAACTGCGCCATGCTGAAGATCTCGTCATCGCCATGGCTCCAGCCAAGGCGCGCCAGGTAATTCAGCATCGCTTCGGGCAGGTAACCCTGCGCC
>JACCDU010716632.1_pt1 | contig 49517 bp, 71 predicted proteins | sample 7446081 | NCBI WGS metagenome assembly JACCDU01 (sample SAMN15323447, study PRJNA562643) | freshwater metagenome | isolation source: river surface water | place: USA:Blue River Watershed | collected 2017-08-17 | reverse complement strand
ACAGTTATTCCTATTAACCTAACTTACTTTAAAAGTCTGCTTCCACATCTTTCTTTTAAAGAATATCTTGAAAAAGATGTATGTGCTATCTATGTCTACTCAAATAACAGAGTAAGATTATATAATGAAGCAGCAAAAGGTCCGTTTAAAGATAACAGTTTGCAGATAGCAAGAGATAACATTCTTAATGTCGATCCTTTAGACCAAACGCTCATGACTGCGTTATATCCAACCGGGTTTGATGCAATCATCGAAATGGACAGAATTTGGACAGATTGGGATTACCTGAATAATATTCTAACTGGCATAGGAATTAATCTATCAAGATCTACTTACGATAAGTATTTAGAAATTGCCGGTAGAGGTTGACGCGGCCTCTAAAATACCGTATAATTAATATTCCTGGCGTTAGTATAATGGATAATACATAGAGCTTCTACCTCTAGAATATGGGTTCGATTCCTGTACGCCGGACCAAATTACTTTAACAGTTCTGTATTAAGCAAAGAATCAGCTCTCCAACGTGTTGTTATCCAATAACGATCGTGTTTTCCGAGATTTACAGAACTGTGTACCCTACAGTTATTAAACATGTAGATTCCGCCCTCTTCTAGAAAAAGTGCTTCTGCTTTTTCACCTGTTCCTTTGTCCCATCGCCACATTAGACCGGCACCGGGATTAGTAATAATAGGAACCTGGAATTTTATAATTCCATCTTGACTCTTTCCGTAAGTGTTTGCACTGTAATCCGAATGCTCGGGGACATATCCGCCCGGTACCATTTTAGCAACGTTAGTTTCTATATGGCCTCTCAAATCAAAGAATTTAGACATGTGCCTTCCAAAGAATTCGAGTACAGCAGGATCCGGCACTAAGAAATGTTTTACAGTAAGAGTATAGGATTGGAAATCATTAGACGGGACAAACGGTCCTTCTAATACATATTTTTTTAGCCCTAACAACACATCAGAATCTATCCGATCTATTAGTTTATAAGTGAAGTGGTGTTTCATAATTTTATTTACATGCACAGTTGACATTCACCGTAAATAGTGTTATACTATATATGCGACCGTGAGTGGAATTGGCAGACCTGCCGCCTCTTCCGTTAGGAAAGGCTGGTGACGGGGCACCCGACTTAGTCAATGTGCTTTTGTAGGTTCGAAACCTACCGGTCGTACCAAATAATTTAAAGGAGGAATGTATGACAAAACCGAAAGAAACATTAGAAAAAGCATACGGTAACATTCCTCGAGAACCGATAGTTCGATATGATCTATTTGATTGGTTACCAACACCTCGAGGTGTTAAATACTATTGGCTACTGTTAATTAGAAAACTAAAACGTAAATGATTGACAGACTGCTAAAATTGTATATAATTAATATATAAGGAACGTTGGCCGAGTTGGTCGAAGGCACCTTCCTGCTAAGAAGGCATGTCCGCAAAAACGGGCATCATTGGTTCGAATCCAATACGTTCCGCCAAATTTATTCCCTAGTAGCTCAGCGGTAGAGCAGCAGACTGTTAATCTGTTGGTCCGTGGTTCGATCCCACGCTGGGGAGCCAATTTGCTGATGTAGCACAGAGGTAGTCGCACTTCCTTGGTAAGGAAGAGGTCGTGGGTTCAATTCCCACCATCAGCACCAAACTCAGGATAAACAGTTAGATAATCTGTTCCTGCAACTTGATCAAATTCCGAAATAAAATCAATGAACTTACTAAACGGCTGTTTAGGTGCTTCTTGTAGAAGACCGCGGGCACTAGATAGTAATTGATCGATATGAGGAATTCCTAGTCTTCCTTTGAAATTGTCGATGCGTTGAACATAAAGTTCTTTTACATGGTCTGGCAAGTTACCAGGGAACAAGAACTCCTTGTCAGTAACTATCGAAGGTAAACAGTATTCGAATCGTGTTCTAAGGTCTTCTTCTAGGCTGTGAAGAAACTTAACTGTCTCTGGCACGTACCCTACATTTAAGATACTTATTGTACTGTTAAATCCGAACTTTATCTTAGGATAATGCTCTCGAACATATTTCATGTTACGATAAATGTCGTCCCACTTTGCAAGATATCTGATATACTCTTGCAGATTCGGCGGTCCGTCAATGCTAACTGCTAGAGTTACTTTCACATTGAGACTATTAACAATGTCTAAAATATCTTTATTAAGTCTAGTAAAGTTTGTAATAAAAGTTATCTCTTTAAGATTTTTAGACTCTTCCTTAATTAATTTTAAAATTTCTAAACAAGATTCATCGATCATAGGCTCTCCTCCCATGAACGTGACTACCATTGTTTCAGCAAAACTACCTTTTAAATTTTGAGGATTAATTGTGTTATCAGCATAGAATGTAGGATAATATGTTTTTAATTTTTCTGTCTTATTAATTACTTGTAATAGTTTTGAGCTTTGGTTAGGATTACACATCCTACAGGCTAAATTACAGATATTAGTTAATCCTATGTGTACTACTTTAGGTAGTGTTGGGTTATCAATATCTACTTTGTTCAATAGGCGACTAAAGTCTTTATTCTTTTTATCTTTATAAGAAAACACACTGTCTGATATATAACAGGTTTTACAACCGTCGAGTGGGTTACCTTCGGCTATTCTCTGTCTAAAATTTTTAAATTTTTCACCGAACCATACCACAGGTAATTCGTTGTCTTTTAGAGATCCTAGATTTTCTTCGTACTTACAACAAGGTCCGAGGTAGTGTTTATGTAATTGTATTTCAGCAAGAACCCAAGGTAGGCTACATACGTTCTTTTCTTTAACCAATTTATCTAACGATGTCATAGTGTCCTATAAATATTTTAATGAGATCTCAAGAAGAAATTACCAGAATAAAGTCTAGGTTCAGTGAACCATACATTATTTATGGGCTCCTCACTGAAGAGGAAGTAAAGTATCTAGTAAGTATTTTTAGAAATAATAATCAAAATAAAATTAATGGATACGATGGAAAGATCAAAAAGAATACAGGACCGGTTACTCTAGGTCTAGAACCTTTTCTAGAAGACCCTGTTATTAAAAAAATATTTGAAAAATTAAAAGAGCATATTGGCGACTTTGAACTGAATGCTGGCTTCTTCTTCGAAACAGATTACCCGCATATTATACACAACGACGATACATTTGATCTCAAAGATGTTTATAAAGGCATTACTATTCCTTTATCATTGGAAGGCACATTTAACAATTATCCAAAACTCTGTTTTTTTGATCAATGTTATTTTCAAGGGCCTGCTAAATTTTTTGCAGGCGACGCAGATATTCCTACATATTATAATAAACAGATCTATGAATATTCAGATGTAGACGGAATAACCGACTCAGAATTTGAAAAATTAATTTATAATAAATTTTTTACACACTTACGATACAAATGGCTTTCAGGCCTAAGTTTAAAAACAACATTAGAATGGAAGCCTACAACTGCGTTAGTTTTTGATAGTGTTAGGTTACACTGTGCTAGTGACTTTAGAAGATTAGGTATCACTTCTAAATTAGGTATCAGTATCTTTACAAGGAAACCATAAATGTTTTATTGGAAGAGATTTGATATAGATACTATAGAAGTTGAAAAGATTCAAAAAAGATACAAATGGTTCTTGCCTAAGAATACCCACTTCTTTCAGCAGTTGAATATAGGACTAACACACTTCATGGGATTAGAAGTACAACGGTTTGTCCTTATACAAGTTGCACCAAACGCCATCGGAAGAATACATACTGATTATAGACCAAATGGCTATGGAGATAAACTAGCATTACAAATTCCTTTAGAGAATTGTGAAAACAGTATTACACATATTTGGGAAAGTGAAGAAACTCCTCCTACACAATATACTGATAACGGGCAACCGTATAATTACTTTAATCCTGACAAATGTAAACCGGTTACATCATTTAGATTAAGTAGTCCTACATTCTTTAGAACAGATTTGCCGCATAGTGTTGATAATCCTACTGATAAAATTCGCAGAGCAATTAGTATTAGATTTAAAGAAGATCCGTGGGACCTTATAGGTGAGCGAGATGAATAATCAGTATATATTCTATCCTAAACTAGATCTTGACTTAGAGCTAATCAAAAAGATAGTTTACAGAAGACGATTCCAAAAAACAACTGGACTAGAGGCTACTCATCATAGGTTAGTAAAAGACGAGCCGTATCTAGTAGAAGTTCAAAAGAAATATCCATTTCTAAGTGATATATACAATATATACCCGACTCCGCCCAATTACGAAACTCCGTTACACATATGCCCTAATCGGTCCTGTGCGTTAAACATTCCGATTCAATATACTGACGACAGTCACACTATATTTTATGAAATTGGAACAGAGCCAGATACTATGTACAACGGAGAAAGAATTTATCATGTCGTCTCTTCAGAAGCGAAAGAAGTTTTTCGCTACACGCTAACTGAACCAGTTATCATGAATACATTGCTTCCTCATAAAGTAATAAGCGGACCGAAAATGACACGAGTTATTATGAGTTGGAGCATTAACTTTACTGTATCTTACGACGAACTAAGGAAACTCTACGGATGAATTTTTATCAACCATTAGATATTCCGTTTGAATGTTACGACAAAGATGCTGTTATGCAAATAACAGAAAACTTCGATCCTTCAAAATTCTATATATGGAAAGTCGATCTCTCTGTGTTTAGTGACAGTTTAAATACCTTCTTAAATTCTGTCGGGTGTAAAATATTTTATTCTGAATTGTTTCATACTCCTGCGTTTCGTAATCTTGTTTGGCATATCGATACTGATACTCCTTCAGATATAATGCGTTTGAACTTTGTATGGGGTTCAAATAAACACCTCATGCAATGGGGCGAACCTGTTAGAAAACAATACGATAATAATGTTTTCCCTACAGTTACTGGCACAGTATCAATTAATTTTAAAGAACACGAAATAAAAACAGTAGAAAGTTATTGTATAAACTCGCCTACTATTGTTCATGTAGGGGTTCCACATCGCGTTGTTAATTACGATAATGCTTCTAGATTTTGTCTAAGCGTTAACATACACGCAGGAGATGAAAAGTTAATGTTTAACCGTGCTAAAGAATTGTTCAGTGAGTATATGCTAGGTTCGAAATAACTTTGGCAACATTTGCTGTTGTAAAAGGAACATTAAGTATAAGGTGCTGACTGTTATCAACCCAACTGATAGTTCTGTGGGTCATCCTGGTATTGACATAATATACCTGCCCGGGTTGAATAAACATTTTACGCCCGTCCATAATCCAGTCGTACTGATCTGGTCCTACATTGTTTAAAAATACAATAAGGCGGAAAACGTCTCGAGGCATACTCGGGTGATCTCTATGAGGCACGAAGTACCCTCCCGTGTCGGATCTGACTATAAATGTGCGGCCTAACGGATCAAACATTTCTAAGAAAGGATGCAGACTAGTACAGGCCTTATAAACATCAGTAGGTTGATTAAACTCAAGTTCACTTAATCTACGGCCTGCGGCATAACTTGCTTCGGCAAGGCTAGGGACATCGGTGTGTGTCTTTCCTGGAAGGTTAGTAACAGTTAACGCCTTTCTGTTATTAGGTCGATCTGTTCTAGGAAGATAGTCGACCCAGTCAGTATCAAACTGACTTATCTCTTGCATATATTTGCCCAAGTCTATCCAAATCTTTAGTGGTTCAAACGGCCCTAGATTTAAGAGTGCAAGTTCATTAGCCATATCACTGGGCTTTATTAGTCCGTTATATGTTGCAGACTGTCCGCTAATTCCTGGTGGTACTTTTGTCATAGTGTTCCTGTATCTGTTTTATGTAATTTGTTAAATGCCCAAGCTCGTTCTTTACACTGCCAACATTGGTTACATCGACCAACCCGCTGTTCAGTGCAAGAGTGTGTAACATTAGCAAGGTCGGACTGATCTTCATCGAACATAATTTTAAGAACTTGATCCTTGATTAAATGTGCAAATGGATAAACTAATTTAGGATTAGGACTGTTTAAAAATCTTTTCGGAGCCCCTTCTACACTATCTAGTTCCGGTGGATTGCTGTTTACTCCCATGTATAAGTAGTCTACTTTGTATTTGTGAAATATTTCTACTATAGCAGACGTACTCTGCTTAGTATGATGGGCGTCTGGATTTCCAACAAGTATAGGCGCAGGTATCGCTAAATTAAATTTATTGTTAACATGGTTTACAACCATTGCGGCATATACGGCAGAACCGTCCTTCTTAGGAATTGTAAACGGCTGTAGATTAATAGAAGAATTACTACGGACAAGCAGATACAGTAATACAGCACTGTCAAGTCCGCCACTTAACAGTATCCCGTATTTGTTATTTTCTTCCAGATCAAATCTCATTTAGGCGCTGTCCAAAAGATTACAGAATCTTTAAATTTTTCTGCCGATCGTAATATAAGTTCGTTAATACAATTGTCAGTATTATATTGACGTTTGATTCCTATAACTACTGCAATGCGTCTCAAGTTAACATCGTTAGATTTAACTGCATGAACGCAACTCATGTTATTAAGGAAGTGAGACGATGCTCCTGTAGGAGATTTAACTTCGTAGACTACATCTTTTTGAACTTTCTCAGACGGGCCGAATCGAGGCAGGATGCCTAGTTCATCTCGTGTTTTGTACTTTTTGTCCAACGGTTTAATTAACAGACTAGCACCTTCGACATTTTCATTTTCGAGATACATGCGGAGTCCTAATGGGTCTTGGTCAGAGTGCCAAAATCCTGTTCCTGTGAAGTCCTGTCGTAAAGGCAGTATACAGACTGTGTCTAGATCACTGTCTTCGAATCCGTATGCTTCGTGAAAAAATTTAGATAGTGCAGGAAATAAGTTCTCAAAATTGTTAAGCCATTTTCCATCCTGCTTTGCGTAAGTAACATTCCAAGGATAGAGAGAACCGAGATGTTTGCTTGCATCTAAGTTGTTATGTACATGTTGACGTTCGTGACATTCTTGTATCCATTGGCGCAGTTCATCAGTACTAAACTCAGGGAATGGAGGGATGTCGAGTGGTGTGTATAAAATATCAGTAACGTCCATAGCGATATTTATTTGTTAGTTTTTTTGGTAATACTAAATAGAAAAATGTACGATGCTATTATACTATGTGGATCAAAATCCGAAATGTCTGGAAGAAACATTGCCGGATATAGATTAAGAACCGCCGCCCGAAAACTAGGTTATAAAATATTGGTTATCGATAGCGCATCTGCTATGAATACTGAAGAACTAGAAGAAACTCTAAATGCAGTTATAACGCAGAAAACACTGGCATTAGGAATTAGTACAGTTTGGTTAGACGGATCGGGAGAAAACTCCGAGATTGCCTGGATCAACAAGGGAGTTATAAAACGCCTAAGAGAGAAATTTCCTAAATTAAAGATCGTTGCAGGGGGAGTCGGACTTCTAAAGATGAGAGGTTCTATGAGCCTATATCTGGCTTCGGACTGGCATGTTACTGGATTTAGCGACGATAGTTTTCCTAGACTATTAAAACTACTAGACGGAAAATCAGACCATCAGTTAAAATACTTTTTAGATTCGAATGGAAAGAAAACTATCGAAAGCAACAAATATCACCAAATACATCACCCCGATGATATAGAAACAGAATTCGAAGAAAGCGATGGTTTCTTAAGGCATCAGCCGTTACCCTTAGAAGTTAGCAGAGGTTGCATATTCAGATGTGCATTTTGTAACCACCCGTTCCAGGGAGCAAAGGATTATGACTCGTACATTAGAACTCCAGAAAGTATAGCAAGAGAGTTAAGAAGGAACTATGAGTTGTTCGGAACCACTCGCTATAGTTTAATGGACGATACGTTTAACGATAGCATTGAAAAATTAGACAGATTAAAAAGGGCAATTGAAATTGCTAAACTGCCTGATTTTGAATTCCAGTGTTACACTAAACCAGAACTGTTAGTTACCAAGCCCGAAATGATCGATCAATTAATTGGTCTGGGTATCGTAGGAGGCTTTGCTGGAATTGAGAGCTTTAATACACATGCTCGAAAATCGATGAATAAGGGGATGAACGTACAAAAAGTATTTGATGCCTTAGAAAAATTAAATTCAAAAAGCTCTAAGGTTAAATTACACAGTAGTATTATTTTAGGATTACCTGGGGATAAACCTGAAGAGTTCTATCAGTGGCAGGAATATTTTATTAAGCATCAGAATAGTCTTTTCAAGAGTTGGGAATACATTCCTTTGGGAATATATACTCCTTCTAAAGCAGACGACGAGAGCGGTTACCTGAGTCCGTTAGAAAAAGACCCTGAGAGTTACGGGTACACGTTCTCAGAAAGAAAAGAAGGTTATTATTCTATTTGGTCTAACGGATTTGTTGATTCTATAAAAGCAACCGAGATTGCCGCCGAGTTAAACAATCGGGCAAGAGAGGTTGCGAAACCTGGAGGTTGGCACGTATCAACTGCATGGCATGTCGGAGTAGATACAAAAGACATGGATCAGACAATTTCTAAATTAAATTTAGGTCCGCGTTGTAGAGCACAGGCAAGGCAACGAGCAATTGATACGCATAAAAAGTTAACCAAAAAATAAAAAAGTTGTTGACAACGGCTAAAAACCTTGCTACAATATACGCATACGTTAAGCAATTAACACAGTTCTTTAAAAATTAGTAGGCGCAATTTGTCCCGTTCATCTAGAGGCCTAGGATACCAGCCTTTCACGTTGGGTACACGAGTTCGAATCTCGTACGGGACGCCATTGTTGTATTGTTTTGGAAAAACTCAGTGTACACCTGGGTAATGCACTCTCACTGTCGTCAATGTCTGCAGGCACACGATACGAGTTGACTATACATTAAAAATCCAGGACGCTGGAAAGAATAAGTGTATAGCAGTAAAAGCAAACGGTAGTAGGGCTATTACTATCCATAACAAGACAATACAACAATGGTTGACAACCGTTGATATCGATGCTACAATATCAACTTAACGATTTAACTGCTCCGGTGGTGAAATAGGTAGACACAAGAGACTTAAAATCTCTCGCTTCCGTAAGGGGCGTGCCGGTTCGAGTCCGGCTCGGAGCACCAAACTATGATAGTAACAAGTGTTCAGAATGTTGTAGATTTTGTTCGAGATGATTTTCGGATGAAGATCTACAAGACCATACAGGATCCTGTAACAATGAAGGAAACTGTGGCTTGTGAAATTTATACTATCAAAGGAGTCGTAGAAAAGTCCGAAGATAAAGGTCTTACTATAGACAAAAAAGTTTAATGAATTTTATGGCTGGGTGGCAGATCGTCTATGCGTCGGATTGCAAACCCGAATTAGGTAGGTTAAACTCCTACCCCAGCCTCCAAGTTAACGTTAGGGCAGTGGGATTAGAGGCGTCCATCTGCTAAGGAGTAGGGCCTGTGTATAACACAGGAAGTAAAAGGTCACCCCGTAACTGGTAAGGACTGATTCCCTTTTGGCGTAGTAGCACACCTAACAGTTATAAATAGATCGCAGAGTGTTAGAAGCGGTATCTGGTCAGGCTCATAACCTGAAGGTCGGGGGTTCGATTCCCTCCTCTGCAACCAAACAATGCCCTGGTGGTGAAATTGGTAGACACGCTGGTCTTAGAAGCCAGTGCGCGAGCGTGACGGTTCGAGTCCGTCCTGGGGCACCAATTCAAGTAGCAAAATGAAAACTTCAAAACATCATGTTGACACAGATAAATGTGTTGAAAATATCGGAAATAGATTTGATCTCGTTTTAGTTGCCGCGCAACGTGCTCGAGAATTAAAAAGAGGTCATAGAAAGTTAACAACAGGTAACAGCGGTATTATCATTACAGCTCTAAAAGAAATTGAAGAAGGACATGTTACTAGAGATTTGTTAAGGAAAATTAAATGAGCAAAGGAAGTCGTCCACGCCCATATAGTGTAAGCCAAGAACAATTTGGCTCTAACTTTGATGCCATCTTTCGTAAACCCGATCCTCGCATCGTTGAGGATGCTAAAAACGAAGATGACGAGTTTAAAGCTCTCGAAGAACGTAATTCTAATCTTCCTCGCCCTAGCGAGCAAGATGGTTAATTAATTAAAAGCCGGTGTAGCTCAGTTGGTAGAGCAGCGCACTTGTAATGCGAAGGTCGAGGGTTCAACTCCTTTCTCCGGCACCATTTAACATATATGATACTTTTTACCAATGGCTGTAGTTGGACATATGGCGGAGGTCTAAATCTAGATCATCCTGCACAAACTGAACAAAGACTTCAAAGTGTCTGGCCATATCATCTGGGTGCATTACTAAATGCAGAGAAAGTTGTTAATATGGCCGCAGGGTGCGGAAGTAATCAACGCTCCGCTAGAACTACATACGATTGGATTTTATCTCAAAGTCCAGAAGATCTAGCCAAAACAGTTGCTATAATACAGGTTACAGAACCATCTAGGTATGAGTTGCATATTCCTAGAGAGGACAACGATCCAGATGCCTGGATCAAATGTAAGATCGGCGTTGTAACTGCTGACAGACATAGACGAGATCTTACAGATTTCCATTGGGACTACAACAGTACCCGACTGTCGTTATATTCAGACATAGAAGGTGTGTACAGTGTTTTGAACTATTGTCAATCACTTACTAACCTTTTTAAGAATTTTAACATTCGACATTATTTTTGGAATGGTGGATTTTTTAATCATAAGGAACAGATAGTTCCCCCTACTATTTCAAACTACTTCGAACAAAGTGTTAACTGGTTTAACAGTAATGCATGGCAGTATCAAAGAATAAGCCCGAGCGATCAACATCCGTCATTTGAAGGGCATAAAGAAATTGCCAAATTAATGTTTGAAAATATGAACAACCCCGGATCCCGTACCGGTTAGTAAACGGGGGTCAATTGTCTGCACCATATAAGACACAGTGCATTGGATCTACTGCAAGGCCCGCTTAACATGGGCGACTTGAGAAATCACAAAGGCAGGGACGCTAACCTGTCTAAATGGAAAAGTACGTAGACGGAGTAGACAGCCCGGTCTAAGGGCTCCTGTGGTGGGAGATGATTAGACACTAATTTTTGAGAGTACTAAATTTGAAACTCTAATGTTTGTTAGTACTCCGGGGTGTGCCAAATCTCTTGCAAAATCAGGAAATGGATTAAACTGCTCTACAGATACCATAACAAATTTTGCATTAATCATGTCACTTAACTTATTAATTGCCAAACTATTTTTTTCCATTGACAACATTAGGTTGTGAGGATTGTTTGTCCAATGTTTTAAATAAAAGTCGCTGACTTCCTCTGCAGGATTCGCTATCACTCCTTTGTCCGAAAATATATCAATTCGTGTTGGGAAGGTCCTACAGAATACAACAATTTTGGGTTTGATTTCTTTTAACCAATGTAGTGCAAGTCGAAAGGAGGTGTCGTTTGAAGATCCACCTATTCCTAGATTGTAACATCTGAGCCCTAATTTTTTAGAAACTATATATGGCCATGTAGTTTCTATAGGCAATCCTACACCGACAGTATAACTACAGCCGAGGAATACTATCGAAGGATCTGATGTAAATTCATCACACCGAAACCCGTGACTATTAAATTTATAGGTAAATTTAGAATCTAGCCATCCGTACTTTTCAAGTATGTCGGATCTATATTTTAAATTTTCTTTATACCTTTCTTCGGAGTCCATTGGTAGCCAATTTATTTCACGATTGGCTAGGTCGCTGTAAGGAGTGTGGTAAGAATTTATTTCCATACCGGTATTTATTTTAGATAAAGTATGCTATAATAAATACAAGACGCGGGATTAGTTTAATGGTAAAACAGCAGATTTCCAATCTTCGGTCGTCAGTTCGATTCTGACATTCCGCTCCAAAATTAATAGGACGTTAACTCAGTTGGTAGAGTTCCTGCCTTACACGCAGGCTGTCGGCGGTTCGAGCCCGTCACGTCCTACCAGATAATCCGTGTGTAGCTCAGCCTGGTAGAGCTCCTGGTTTGGGACCAGGTGGTCGCATGTTCGAATCGTGTCACACGGACCATTTTATAAAAGGTGTTGTATGAGTCCAAGCGTTGAGCAAATGAAAAAAGGTAGTTGTGGTTGCGGCCGTAGCCCAACTGGTAATTGCTGTGGTTGGCACAGTCTAACTGAAGAACAGTATCAAGAACGCAAGGAACAATACGAAACTGGAAAAGTTGACCTTGGCGGCAAAGAGGTTAAATAAAATTACGGGGGTGTAGCTCACCTGGGAGAGCGTCTGATTTGCATTCAGAAGGTAGCGGGTTCAAGTCCTGTCACCTCCACCAGGATTCACCATAGCACACGGTGTATAATAGGATAAGTTGTGTGCGTCACTAATTTCGCGGGTGTAGCTCAGTTGGTAGAGCGTTACCTTGCCAAGGTAAATGTCGTCAGTTCGAACCTGATCACCCGCTCCACCCAAAAGGAATAATATGCCAAAGATGTACGTATTAGTCGGAGTGCCTGGTGCTGGCAAGAGTACTTGGGCGTTAAATCAATCTTGGGCTAAAGACTGCGCCTACATTTCTACAGATAAAATTGTAGAAAGATATGCTCGATTTGCAGGCCGCACTTATTCGGAAGTGTTTGGTTTGTACATGCCACGAGCTGTTAATTTTATGATCAAACAATTAAACAGGGCAAAAGCTCGTGGTGTAGATATTATCTGGGATCAAACCAGTACAACAATCGAAAGCCGCGCCCGTAAATTTCGCCTTTGTCCAGACCACTATGCTATCGCAGTAGTGTTTAAGACACCTCCAAGGGATGAACTTGATCAAAGACTCGCTAGTCGTCCGGGGAAAGAAATTCCTGTTAAGGTAGTTGACGACATGATCGCAAGATGGCAGGAGCCTACTATGGACGAAGGCTTTCAAGAAATTTGGTATACTTAAGAAGTAATTAGGTAATCTATTACTTCGTCGGCTAGGTTAACACTAGGATGCTGTTCTTCCCAACCTTTAGTGTTTGGAGAAGTGTTTGCTTCGCAGAATACGAATTCGTCTTTTCCGAATAGAAAATCTAATCCTGCAAAACCTAGCCCCAATGTACTTGCAACTCTAAGGCTCTTTTCAATCAATTCGTCAGGCATCTCGAAGTAGGTTCTGTCTTCGTTACCGCCACCTAAACCGTAAACTACGTTTCCGGGATTTCTCCGAGTTGATCCAGTCTTCCAGTATGTTGAATTAGACCTTTCAATTGCTCCCAATACTTTTTTTCCAACTACCATTACACGAATATTCCTTCCAAATGTTTCCGGAATATATTCTTGTACTATTAAACTTGCAGTAGTGTGGAAATGAGGATGACGATATACTGTACAGCTCAAGAGTCCTATAAGGTCGTTAAAGTCTTCTGGAGTATCTACTTTATAGACTCCATAGCCGATTGCCGAATTATGGGCTTTAACAACACAAGGGAATCCTATATGAGATTCTACTTGTTCAATCATATTGTTCCATTCGACTCCCCACAAAAGATTTAGGTCAAATGTTTTGGGGCATGGTATTCCTGCATTACTGCATTCGAGGTAAGACAACATTTTGTCATCTGCTATTTTAGAATTATAGATAGGAGTAACTACTTTGGCTCCTTTTAATTCTAAATCTCGGACATATCTTAAATGAGAATCAGTTGGATAACCTGTGCAGTTAATAACACCAAAAGGAACTTCTTCAACAACCCTGGTCATTTCTTGTCCAGTAACTAAGAGTGGTTCGTAGTTTCTTTTCTTAACAGATTCCATGAGTTTGAATATATCGTACTCCTTTAGTCCTAATAGATTTTTAGGACCATTAGAAGTTAAGTATATTTTATTACTGGACATTTGGTTGACTTATTGGAAAAAATATTGTATAATATTTAAGAGTAAAAAGATTTAAGGAAAAATTTATGCCGTGGATTCAAAACGTATCAATGAGCGACATCAAGAAAGCCTGCCACTTTGAAGCAGGCGAGAACAGTATGCTGATTCAAATTGTTGACCCGGCGTACGAGTTTCCTACTCCGCTCAAGCAGTTTAAGGAAGTTCATCGATTTGAATTCCTTGACATCGAAGAGGATGGGTTAACAAACAACGGCGACGGCAAATGGACTGACATGAGTGAGTTCGCTGTTACCCAAGAACAGGCTAATGAACTTGTTCGTTTACTGCAACATGCACTAGATAAGAGGATGAATGTTGTTGTACACTGCCATGCAGGTGTTTGCCGTAGTGGTGCTGTCTGCGAAGTCGGCGTTATGCTGGGCTTCAACGACACCGAGGTTTTCCGTAGCCCTAACCTGCTGGTTAAGCACAGGATGATGAAGGCATTAGGATGGACCTATGACGAGGGTGAAGGCCACTCTATTAACGGTGTGCCTCTTCCAGAGGATTGGACTAACGATAACGAAAAGGTCTTTACACTTGCAGACGCAAGACGAAAGTATAGACAGAATCATGGTGATAAGGATGTATGAAGTAATATCAAAAGATGTTGTATCAGAATTTGCTACACTTGACCTAGCAATGGCTCACGCTAAAACAGTTGATGAGTTTGTTACAATCAAGGGTAGCGGATTCGAAGTAGTAGGGCGGTTTGGAGTAGACTCTGTTCGAAACGGAGTATGCCCAGATGGCGTTAAATACGATTGGAACAAAGAGAGCCGAATAGGCCGTGTTAAAAAGGAGAAAGTATATGAAACGAACGATCGAGATTAGAGCCGCAGAAGGCGGTGAGGATAGCAAGTTATTTGCTAGAGATTTGGCACAAGCCTACATTAAGTTTGCACACAGCAAGGGCTGAACTACCCGCCTGATAAATGAATATCCTGGGCAGGTAGAAATACAGGTTGAGGGTGCTGATTTATCCGGCTTGGAACAAGAAGCAGGCGGGCATCGCATACAGCGTATACCGCCAACTGAACGCAAGGGGCGTGTTCACACCAGTACCGTGACTGTGGCAATCATAGATGAAAGCGCACCAACGATAAAGGTGATGGATGCTGATCTCAAAATTGAGTGGTATTCGGGCACAGGAGCAGGTGGACAACACCGCAACAAGCATCAAAACTCCTGCCGGATAACTCACTTACCTACGGGCATAACTGCAACAGCACAATGCCGTAGCCGTCAAAACAGCCTAGACCAAGCATTAAGTACTATCTCTAAAGAGGTTGACAGTTTGGTAAAACGGCAGTATAATAATGCTATTGCCTGCGATAGGCGACAACAAGTTGGTTCTGGTATGCGTGGAGATAAAATCCGTACCTACAGATTCCAAGATGATGTTGTTAAAGATCACAGAACTAACAAATCCTCTACTACTAAAAAAGTATTAGCAGGAAATTTTGAACTACTTTGGTAAGGAGCCATTATGAGAATTGAAACTGTACACGGTCGCAAACTCGTTTGTGGCCACATCTTTAAAACAGATGAGATCAAAAAAGGACAGCGTTGGGCACCTGCCGATGGCAGCAACCGCGAAGTCAAAGTTATTGATGTTCGTTTTGGTATGGTAAAGTACCAATGGGAAGAACAAGGAAGAATGAAGGCACACGAAAAGGAAGCATTTGCGTTCCAGTGCCGGTATTGCAAGGTAGTGTAGTATGAACGATCGAGAAGCATTTTTAAAAAAGTACAGGACCACAACTTCTTCTGGTCATGCTACTTTTGACAATGAAGCATATTATAACGATATGCCCACTGACGAAATGGTTGCATTACGAGACAAGACGGTCGAAGACTTAAAACGTCATCCAGATTTCGGTACTGCGTTCTATACTAACTTTGTCGAATACTTAAACAAGAAATTAGAAAAGAGAGGAGCATAAAATGCCCGCAGTATTTTTAGTCAGTGATACGCACTTCGGTCACACGGGTGTCTGTCGCTTCACACGTAACGATGGTGTTACAAAATTGCGTCCATGGGACAGTCCTGAAGAAATGGACGAAGCCATGATTAAGGCCTGGAACGAAAAAGTTAAGCCAGGCGACAAAGTCTATCACTTAGGTGATGTTGTTATCAACCGTAGAGCATTGCCCACGTTAGCCCGTTTGAACGGCGACAAAGTATTGATCCGCGGCAACCACGACATTTTCCGTGATGACGAGTACAGGCAGTACTTTCGTGAGTTACGTGCCTATCACGTTGTAGAGGGAATGATTTTTAGTCACATCCCGTTACACAGCGATTCGTTAGGTCGGTTTGGAGTTAACATTCACGGCCACTTACATGCTAACCGCGTAAAGAAGGCTAGGGGTGTTGATGCTCGTACAGGAGAAATCTTGTACAGCGACGAGAACGATGTTCGCTACCATTGCGTCTGTGTTGAGCAGACTCCGGACTTTGCACCTATCTTGTTCGAAGACGTTAAGAAACGTATCGTAGAAGAAGGTGGTGAGATTGGTTTCCGGAACGGCAACGGTCCTACTATGTAAGGTAATAAGTACTGGATGCAAATAGTCCACAACAATTACCTTCGTAGTTCGGGCAGTGGCCCTACATGGAAAGTAGAAATAGATCCCCCAGGGCGACCTGTGGGGACCTATTTTGAAGAAACAGTTAAGGCCGCAGAGATGGTCTGGGCACAGAAACAGGGAAACTTATATCTCTGTTACAGCGGTGGCTTGGATAGCGAGTTTGCCTTATCAGTATTCAGACACTTGGGTATGGAGGTAACTCCTGTAATTATGTGTACTCAGTATAACCAAACTGAGAGGCAGTATGCATTTGACTACTGTGACGCACACAATATCAAACCATTGGTAGTAAATTTAGACTTGGATGAATTTATTAATTCTGGACAGATGCTAGAAATTGCAAAAAGTATCCAGTGCGGTGCTTGGCAAATTGCATCAAATATGTGGCTCACAAGTCAAATAGAAGGAACTGTTATCACCGGTGAATGTCCTCCTCATTTGAAGAAGGTAAACAACAAGTGGTATCATGACGAGGATCAAATTTACCATTCTACTGTAAACTATTTCAAAAACAATGCTGTCTACGGCACTCCGTTTTTTATGAACTATACAGCAGAAATGGTCTATGCGTTCTTAACAGACCCTGCAATTGTCGAATTGGCTAACGACAGGATTTATGGCAAACTAGGTAGTCACAGTACCAAATATAGAGTGTATAATAACAATAACGGTGCCTTTGAACTAGTAAACAGAACAAAGTTACACGGTTACGAAACTGTGAAAGAAAGTCCAATTTTTCAACATCCGGATATACATTACCTAACAGGTAGGCAATCGGAATGGTGGGGACTATCGGATACAGAATATCATTATATGGTTGATGCATTGTCATCTGGAAAGTCAGTACATGGAACAAACTCGTCTAGAGTCACTATTTGAAGTTAGCATAAACGTATTCATAGGTTGGGGGTTGGCTCTGCTAACCCAATTGATTGTATTCCCGTTATACGGAATAAATGTTACCTTTGGAGAACAGTTAGGCATGAGTTCCATTTTTACCACAGTTGCTATCCTACGGGGTTATGTAATACGCAGATGGTTCAATGCAGGAATCCATAAACTGGTTGCCCAATTTGTTAAAAAATTAGTGCGAACCAGTTGACAACATAGCAGAAATACGCTATAATTTATTTTTAGTTGAAACAAACAACTAACGATTTTTAGGATCGATACAGCAAACTTTAATACATTTCATAATTGTAAAAAAGACGATCCTGTCATTTTAAACGAAAGGAGAAAGAGATGACTACATTCGCTGAAGCAGTTAAAGCAACACCAGGTGTTGCTCGAACAGAAAATGGAATGAAGGCTAAGGCCCATTCTGGCAATGCTCTTGTGGACCTGTTCTACAAGATCGGTGCAAGCCGCGGCAAGTCTGTTACCGCAGACTTTGAAAAGGCATTTCAAGAAGATGCAGATCTTGCAATGAAAATTGCATTCTGGTCTCGAGATGTCCGTGGTGGTGCTGGTGAACGTCAGATCTTCCGTGAAATCCTTGTGCATCTAGAAAAGTTGCATCCAGAAGTTCTGGAAAAGGCTATGCCATTCGTGGCAGAATTCGGTCGTTGGGATGACTTGCTCATCTTCAAGACTGAAAAGTTCAAGCACATGGCGTATACCCTAATCGGTGACGCACTGCGTGAACGCAACGGTCTGGCCGCAAAGTGGATGCCACGTCAAGGTCCTATCGCAGTCGAAATCCGTAACTTTTACGGCATGACACCTAAGCAATATCGTAAGAGCCTAGTTGCCCTCACTAATGTTGTTGAAACAAAGATGTGTGCCAAGGAATGGGACGGTATCGAATTCGGTAAGTTGCCATCTCTGGCTTCCGCTCGTTACAACAAGGCATTCGCTAAGAATGCTACTGCGGCATACGAAGCCTACAAGGCACGTTTGGTTAAGGGTACTGACAAGGTTAACGCCTCGGCTGTTTACCCATACGATGTAATCAAGACTCTTCGCCATGGTGGGGAATCTGTAGTAGCAGACGCTCAATGGGCTTCTCTACCAAACTACATCGGTGACTCTAGCGTTATGCCTTTGGTAGACGTGTCGGGGTCGATGTGTTGCCCAGTTGGCGGAAACGCTAACCTGCAATGTATCGATGTTGCATTGAGCCTTGGTTTGTACTGTGCTGACAAGAACACAGGTGTGTTCAAGGACACATTCTTAACTTTCAGCGCAAAGCCAAAGGCACAGGTTGTTAAGGGTACACTTGCTCAGAAGATGAGCCAAATGAACTCTAGCGACTGGGGCATGAACACTAACCTACACGCGGCGTTTGACGAAATCTTACGCATCGCAGTGAAGGGCGGTGTGAACGCAAGTGACATGCCAAAGACTTTGCTGATCCTTTCGGACATGCAGTTTGATCAATGCGTAAGTTTTGATGACTCTGCTCACCAAATGATCAAGCGTAAGTACAAGGAAGCAGGATACGAAGTTCCAAACATCGTATTCTGGAACCTAAACAGCAAGGACAATGTCCCTGTTAAGTTCGACAAGCGCGGTACTGCGTTGGTGTCTGGGTTCAGCCCAGCAGTCATGAAGGGCATCCTTTCGGGTGCAGACATGACACCATACGGTATCATGCTGGCCACAGTTGACGTTCCACGTTACACTGTGCTATAAATAAAATGTAAGGCTAGGTTCAGCAACGTTCATTAACAATGGACTGCTAAACATACCCTGTTACTAACCGGAGCCTGTATGGGCTTTGAAGGTTAGTAACAATGCGAAAGCAAGGAATGTTTAGATAAAGGTGTTTCGATTTTGACCTTGAAAAAAACTCAAAGTAGAAAACTAGCCTGTTATTTTATTAGGATGGATTCAGCAAGTTTAATTACTTAACTGAAGCAACTAATGCAGTAGAAAGTGGCCCGCAAGGCTTTATCTAACACACCGCTTCCTCGGCGTATCAGAGGGTGTTAGACACTAATGGAACTGACGACTTATGGAAAGACATATATGATGTTTGTACAGACACAACACAAACTAGGCGACATGAATGTCTGCTAGGGTCTAAGGAACTGAACCGATATACTGGGGATGGGGTTGGACCAGAAAATAAACTTACCGTTTCGACCATCCTGTTTATAGGCCCTTCGGGGCCTATTTTTTTAAGATTCTATGAAAATACTTCTTTCCATTTTGATCTTTTTGTTCTCGTTTTCCTGTAATGCAAAGGTTAATGAGCTTTTAACAGAACTATCCTTTGTTAAGAGACATCTAACACTTACCGATGAACAGGAATTCTTGTGGAAGAATGCAATTAGCAAGACTGGTGAATTACCGACATATACTTCAGGGACCAGGAGTGCATTTAGAAAATCCATGGAGAACATTTTAAATTCCCCCGGATTGGACATTAATGACTTGCAACAAAAGATAGTTGTTGATCATTTCGGATTAGTAGAAAAGGCAGTCGACCATCACATTAGAGTCGGTGTTGATTGGGCAGTATTTGATCAATCGTTAGATACTAAACAGAGGTTAATTTTTAGGGCTAAATTAAAACCAATACTAATTTCTATCTATAAAAACATGACTACTAGGTCAGAACGAGGGCTCATCAAAGAAAATTTATTATCTAGCAATTACAGAGAAAAATTAAAATATACCCCTGAACAAATTTTAAAAATAGAAGACATTTCAAGGAAAAGCGAAGTATTAAGAACACAGGTACAAGAAAATAATGCATTATCTATTGTTAATATTGCCGATGTACTTGATTCAGTTGACGAGCCTTTCATTAATGTAGTTTCAATTATGAAAGAAAACTTTCATAAACAGAAAATTACTACTACTCAACTACTTGAAAACTCTAATGAAATCTATAGATCAATGAATGAAACGCAAAGAAAAGAATTAACTGTTGCGGCTAAAAATAGGATCAAACTCGTACTATTATTTTTACCAAAAGATTAACTCAATAGGACCCCAGGGTCCTATTTTTTTGTCTTAAATAATCACATGGCAAACTTAGGAAATCTGATTAACTTAGAACTCGATCAAAAAAAGATCGCTATCATTGACGAAGACCGTAGAGTAACTTATAAACAGTTACATAACATGTCAAACTACGCGGCCTTCGATCTTCAATCAAAAGGTTTTGGTCCGGGAGACAAAATTGCTCTAAAAGGAGCAAATACCATCAACTATATCGCAGCCTATTTAGGTATTTTAAAATTAGGTGCTGTGGCGGTACTCATAAACGTAAAACTTCCGCAGAGTCAAATTGACTATATCATAAAAGACAGTGATGTTAAATTTCTTTGGGAAGATCCTAGAATTCCGTCTGACGTGTTTGTAGAGTTTACTGCCTACGAGACAAATGACGACGACCCTGCAATAATGATGTATACTTCAGGATCAACTAGCAACCCGAAGGGAGTGATCCTACCGCACAGGCATAAGTGGATTATAGAAAAGAAATCTAACTACCCTGCCGCCGTTCATCGAAGGGCAATTGTAGCGGCGCCTTTGTACCACATGAACGGACTAAGTAATTCAGAAACTACGCTCTGTGGCCATGGAACACTAATACTTTTGAAAAAGTTCGATCCAGAATCTTTCCTAAAAAGAATAGCCTATCACAGAGTAAACTCTGTAACTTCGGTGCCTACGATGCTAACCTTACTGTTACAGTATCCTAGTCTAATAGAAAAATTAGATCTTAAGTGTGTAACTCACATAGGAATGGCTTCTGCGCCTGTAAGCAAACATCTTTTTGAATCACTACGGACAACATTTCCGAAAGCATTGATCAATAACGCTTATGGTATAACCGAAGTTAGTCCAGGATTGTTCGGCCGCCATCCCACATTACCGACGCCACCGATGAGTGTAGGATATCCTATCCCCGGTATAGACTACAGAATTGTTGACGGTATCTTACAGGTTAAGAGTCCGTCGATGTTTTTAAAGTACAGCAATATTGAAACCACAAATATTACAGAAGACGGATATTTTATCACTAACGATTTGTTCAGAGTAGACGAAAATGGATTTTACTTTTTCATTGGAAGAGCAGACGACATGTTTGTTAGTGGTGGTAACAATATCTACCCTAGGCAAATTGAAACCGTTCTAGAAGACCATCCATTAGTAAAGTCCGCTGCCGTTATAGGTCTTGAAGATGAAATTAAAGGGATGAAACCGTATGCATTCGTTATCTCAGATGCAACAGAAGAGGATCTCAAAAGATTTGTTTTAAATACTCTTCCCCCAAGTCACTGTCCTAGAAATATTTGGAACATAACTTCTATGCCATTAAACGGTGTAAACAAAGTAGATAAATTAGAATTAAAAGAACAGGCAAGGAGATTGTTAAATGACATTCAACAGACTAGAAAATCTTAACGGGCAGGTTGCAGTAATTACAGGTGCTGCCGGGGGCGTAGGTTTTGCAACTGCAAAGCAACTAGCCAAGGCAGGTGCAAAGATTGTAGGCATTGTTAGACGAAACGTAGAAGAAATGCAGGCACGCCTTAACGAACTAGGTGACGGCCATAGAGCTATGTTAGCCGATGTTACGAACAGCGAACAGTTAAGACTAGTTGTAAGTCAATTAGAACAATGCGATATCTTAATCAATAATGCAGGTGCATCTGTACCGATTGATCACAAGAACCTCACTTCACTAACTGACGAAGTTTTTGAAAGAACTATAAGAGTAAACCTTAACGGAACTTTCTATACTACTCGAGAATTTTTACCGTTGCTTAGAAAAAGTCCCAATGCATTGATTATTAACATTAGTTCAGCAAGCAGTTTTAGAACAGGCGGAAGTAACATTGCTTATGCGGCAGCAAAGGCAGGAGTAGATTCTTTAACTAGGAACTTAGCAAAAGCCTTAGCGCCTATTAGAGTAGTAAGTATAAACCCCACTCTTATTAAGACTAACTTTACTCAGCAGTCCGATTCGTATTATCACAATGCAGGCATGGGAACTCCGTTAAAACGAGTTGTAACTGTAGAAGACGTTGCTTCGACAGTAGAGGCACTAGCAACTACAGTAAGATTTACTACCGGAAATAACATCCTATTAGACGGGGGTAGAACACTATGAGTACAATAATTACCTGTGCGGTAACCGGTGCAGTAACTACTAGAGACCAAACACCCTACCTTCCAGTTACTCCGGAAGAAATTGCTACTAGCGCTCTAGAAGCAGCAGAAGCCGGGGCGGCCGTAGTACACATTCATGTTCGTGATCCGGAGACCGGGAAGCCTAGTGTCAATGTAGAATACTATAGAGATACTGTTGATAGAATTAAGAAACATAATTCGGATCTGCTAATAAACCTTACAACTGGTCCAGGTGCATTTTATCTTCCTAGTTTTGGTGTTAATCTTGCACAAGGTGCCCCGGGTACATTCTTAGCCAGTGCGGCTAAGCGTGTAGAACACATCCAATTAATTAAACCAGACCTTTGTAGTTTAGATTTTAACACCATGCACCAAGCAGGCGATGGCATTAGAATTAACCACAAGCGTGTGACTAGAGAAATGTTACGGCTAGTGCAAGAAGCAGGAACTAAACCCGAACTCGAAATCTTTGACAGCGGGGACCTACGTATTGCACAAGAGTTTGTTGCAGAAGGTCTAGTCAAAGGAAAACCGTTCTGGCAGTTTGCTATGGGAGTTAAATACGGCTGGGGTGCTAGCACCAATGCGTTACATTATGCCCACAGAGAACTGGACCCAGGAAGTTTGTGGAGTGCCTTTGGTATAGGAAAAGAGGAAATGCCGTTTGTTGCACAGACAATGTTACTAGGAGGACACGTTCGAGTGGGTATGGAAGATAACATCTACACTAGCAAAGGCGTGTTAGCAAAGACTAATGCAGAACTTGTTAAAATGGCAGTTGACATCATTAAGTTACTAGGCGGGAAAGTTGCTTCGTATCAAGAAGCGAGGGAAATACTACTACAATGACACAAAAAAGATTAAACACCTATTACAATTATTTCTATAGAGACCATCATGGAATAAGAAGGAGGTACGGAATTTATATGCCCGCAGTTGACAGATTTTTGCATGTATCTGAGCAGGACATGTGGATGAGTTTAGAAACTGCCGAAATCCTCAGCTCTAAAGTACAGACCATGCTTTATGTGTTGCCGCCTGGATATGTTAAAGTACCAGAATACACCGACGTAGTTAATAATACAAATTGCCTAAATTGGGGTATCTACAATAAGTCTAACCTAAAGATAGGGTCCGGAAGTGTGCTCGGTGCTAGACAAACACCTACTATAGGAATGTTATATCCCGACGATACATTAGAAGAACACACTGAAGCACCTGAAGAATTTAAAGAAGACAATTCTATTTTAGTGAAGTTAAAAGATTATGCCGACTATGTTTACAAAAGAGTAATGGGAGTTAGCATTGCTGTAAATGCCTACAATCCTTATTTTTCTAAAAAGTTTATAGAAAAATACATAGACAATGACTGGGTAGAGAACAAAAAGAATTCAGCAGATCCAACCTTTTCAAAAGGAATAGAATTTGAAATTAAGAAAATACTATACCAATCAAATTCTAAAGAAGAAGCCGAAGAAGCAATCACTAATTTTTGGTTAGAAAATTACAGAAACGCAGGATTCATAATGGTAGGTTACTATCGAGTATTAGGCGAACCTATTCCAGAAAAGCTCAAACCGTATGCATCAAACATTCACTATCTTAACCATTCAGTATGGGTCATTTAAATGCTTAACATAAACGATACACTTTATTTTTCAAGCCACGTTGTTAACTGGTACACTAGAGACATCTGGGACAAGGTATACAAAAATGTACCTCCAGAGGGACAGTGGTACCTAAAGGTCTACGAAAAAGTTTTACCAAATAGACTAATTACCAGAAACGGTGAATGGACTACTCCGTGGCCTCAGGAACTAATTCCTAAGTTTAGGATGCCTGTATATGATCCAGCATTTAATAAATCGTTTGAACAGGTAACAGATGAGAATGCACTGCGTATTCGCGATAGAATACTGCAAGGAGAAAAGTTTGCTGTTATGTTTTCTGGCGGCATCGACAGTACTTTGGTACTTTCTTCTCTAATTAAAAATCTCAGCAAAGAAGAATTAGAAAGTGTAACTGTACTCTGTAGCGGAGAAAGTATTGCAGAAAACCCGGTATTCTATAATAAATTCATCCATGAAAAGATGAAAACATTAGATTCTAAACGCCATAAGTACGACGATCTAATTAACTTGGGTCTAACACCTATTATTTCAGATGAGGGCGATTGTATATTTGGCACACTCATTGGACTGAATATGTACAACAGTTTCGATGCTCTAGTAGACACTGTGTCAGGTCCTGTTAAAGAAAACCTACGACCCTTAAAAGACAAGATCAGCGACCCTAGTGTGCATTATAGCGCCTTTAAAGAATTGATTATCAAATTTTTGGATATACCTAGCGATCCAAATTTTGGTAGAATTTTATATGACAAATACGATCATAATATAAAGACTGCTACTGTGCCCGTTCACAGTCTCCATGATTTCTTCTGGTGGCTGATTTTCAACGTTAAATATTACAACTGCTCAGTTAGAGGTGCAATTTATATCAATGACACAATAGATATCAACACAGCGGTACATAGAATTCACAATTGGTTCAATGACGAAGACTATCAACGCTGGAGCATGGTTAACAATAACAACGGGACTAAAATTAAAAAGAGTATCCTTAGTTACAAAACCGCGGCCAAGGAATATATCTATTCCGTTGATAAAAATGAATGGTATCGAACATTCAAAACTAAATTAGAATCTCTATGGAATATCAGTAATCTGCAAGATGTACAAAATATTCCTATGGAGAAAAGACCTGTAGCAAGAATAGCAGTTAAGAAAGACAACTGGGAATTAGTACATATAACTGACCCGGGAGTAATTGAGTATTTTACTCACCACGCATCAAATTATAAAATAGATTGGACAGACATAAAATGAAAAAATTACTAACAACATTATTGTTGGCAGCATCTGCATTAGCGGCCCATGCCAGAGAAAACATTACAATTTTCTACGCATGGGGTCCAGGTGACTCTGTTGCTAACTATCACAGAACTATTGCTAACGAAGCAAATAAGATTCAAGACAAATATAACTTTATCTTCGATACAAAGCCAGGTGCAGGCGGTGCTATTGCATCTAACCATGTACTGAACACACCTAACAGTGTGTTAGCCCATAGTACAGCATTCTTTGTTCGCCCTGTTGTTTATCCTAACGAAAGTTATGATCTAAACAAGTTTAAAGAACAATACGTTCACTGCATGGCTCCTATGGCTGTTACTTCTACAAAGTATAAGACAGTCAAAGATGTTCCTGCAAACGCAAGTGTAGGTATCAGTGGACTAGGTGTTACAACACACTTGGCTGCTATCGAATTACAAAAGCGTTATCCTAACCTAAACATTGTTCCGTTTAAGTCTACGAACGATTCCATGTTAAGTATGGTAAGCGGCCAGACTGATCTACACATTGGCTTTATTAGCGAAGCAGAACAGTGGAGCAAAGAGAATGCAAACAGCGATCGTAAGGTTACTGTTTTAGGTATCACAGGTAACAAAGTTGTTAACGGTTATCAGCCACTGGTTCGTCAAGGTTTTGACGCCAGTTTTGCAGACATGAACGTTGGCCATCACTTATTACTACCGGCAACTGTTAGTGAAGAAAAGCGTAAAGAATTTCACGCTATCTTTGCTCGTGCTGCCCAGACAGCAAGTGTACGTGCCGCCTATGCTGTAGACTACTGCGAGCCACAAACAGTTACCTATGACGGTTTAGACAAATTCTTTAACTTCCACACCAACTACTGGAAGAAACTAGCATCTGCGGTTAAACTATGATGAAAAAATTTATACTTGGTATTTTAGCGGCCTTTGCACTATCTGCACAGGCTACAGAAACTATTAGAGTATACAGCCCGTATAGTGCAAGCCATAGCGGTACTCCTGCACTATTACGGGTACTAGATCAGGCAAACTCCTCCCAAAACATCTACAAATTTGTTCCGGAATTTAAGCCCGGTGGCAACCAAATTATTGCTGTTAAGAGTGTTGATGCTAACAGTCTAGCAATTATTGCTCCTGCTTATGTTGAAAACGTAGAATCAGGAAAGTTAAATGAAAACGATTACATTCCTGTATACGCACTAGGTGATGCCTGCTGGGCAGTTATTACCAACGGCGCACTAGAAGGTGCCAAGGAAATCACAGTCGGCGGTGTTGGATTTGGTAATGCTGCACACCTAACTGCTCTTGCTCTAGGAGAGAAATACAATTTTAACGTTAGATACGTTGTATTTCGATCTAACAACGATGCCCTTGTAAACATGACTGGAAACAACGGTGTAGAATTTGTTGTTGAAAAGTACGAAAGTTACGAAGGCCTTAAGACTAAGAACCCTAGCCTAAGAGTAATTGCGGCTAGTTGTCCTAAACGCTTGCCACAGGCTCCTAAGGTAAAAACACTAAAGGAATTAGGTATCGACGCACCTTATGTCTTTAACATTGTTGTAGCCAATAGAGAAATGCCTGCAGGACGCAGAGTTGCTATCTCAAAAATCCTAAATGATGCTACTCTGGCACTAGGAGAGGAAGAGATTTTTAAAATTTCAGCAATGCGTCCACCGGTGTTTGACGGCGTCTCAGTTGACGATTTTTACTCTAAATCTGTAAATCTTGTTAGAAATCTGCAGAAAAAGTATAGATCTAAGATTGAAGAATCCAAAAAGTAACTAAATATTTGAGCATGAATAGTTCATGCTCATTTTTTAACGTTATAAAATGGAGCCTAAACAATGACAAAAAAGCACGTAAAATGGGTTATTGCCCACGAACCAATTGGATTATTCCTAAAGGTAGCAGAGCGTTTTGCTAAGGAAGTTAACGAGCAGACCAACGGTATGTTCGACATCGAAGTTCTTTCTCTAAGCGACTACTCCGCAAAGTACAACGATGGTAAGAAAATTACCAAGGATGATCTAATGAAGTTAGTAGACACTGGCGCTATCGAAATGAGCCACATCTACACAACATGGTTAGCAGACTACAACAAAGATCTACACGCACTAGACCTACCTTTCTTATTCCGCGATCACGCACACGCTGACGCAGTTCTAGAAGGCGCTATCGGTGAAGAGCTTCTAGCAGGTGTTTCTAAGAACAGCAACATCAAGGCTATGAGCTTCACATACAGCGGTGGCTATCGTGTTGTTCCTGCAAACTTTGCAGCCGACACAGTAGAAGCATGGCAAGGTAAGAAAGTTCGTACCAGCCGTAGCCCAGTTGCAGTTGACACATTCAAACTACTAGGCGCAGAACCTTTCGAAGGTATTGCTCTAGAAGAAATGAATGCCGCTGCCGACGCAGGTGTTATCGAAGCCGGTGAGAGCACATACGTTCGCGTATTCCCACTAGACCAGCACAAGAGCTTCGAAGTTGTTAACGACACAGCACACAGCCTGTTCCTAACAAGCATCATCGTTAACCAAGACTTCATGAGCCAATTCAGCGCAGAAGTTCAAGAAATTCTTGCAACTGCCGCATTCAATGCAGCACGTCAAGAGCGTCGTGAATCTGTTGCTAACATCCCTGAGATCCTAGAACTTTGCGAGAAGGAAGGTGTTCAGGTTGTTAAGATGAGCGCAGAAGAAGAGTGCAAGTTCAAGGCAATCACAAGTCAAGTTTATGACATGTATGCTGACTACTTTACTCCTGGCTTAGTCCAAAAAATCCAATTACAGTAATCTGTAATTAATCATAAAGGGCCTTCGGGCCCTTTTTCTTTGAGTAAATATTGCAGAGAAAATTTTAATATGTGGATACCGTGCGACTATAAGCAACTAGGAACTATTGATAAGTCTATAACAGATCCTGTTAGAGAACTTATAAATTCAATTAACTGGTCCAGTAATGATTATAATCGTTACGAGTTGCCGTTAAAGAGCGGAAAACTAATAGTGTTTCCGTACTTAATATATCATGCTAACCAAGTAAGTTACTCAGATCCTCAACGAAGATTACTAGAGGCGTTTGATCCAGTAGTCGACGAAGTAATGAAGTTATTTCAAGGCTACATCAAAGTACGAGGTGAAATTGCAACTTTATTACCAAACACATCTTTAGAAAGTCACTTCGATAATCAGTGGTTCCACCAACATTGCAGAAGAATTCATGTTCCTATAACAACTAATAATCAATGTCAACAGATTTTTGAAGACAGAATCTATCATTTAGAAGAAAACAAAATATACGAAATAAACAACAGGAACCTACATTCGGCTTCCAATTTTGGAACTACGGATAGAACACATTTAATTCTTGACTTGTTAGACGAGACTATCTATAATTCAATAGATCGTAATAAGAAAAAACTGATTGAAAAAAGCGTTCCCGAAACCTACCAGAAAAATGAAAGAAAAGTTTATAAACCTATACATGGATTGGGCAAAAAGAACAGCCAATCTTAGTCATGCTCGCAGGTTGCAAGTAGGCGCTGTTATTGTAAAAGATGATTCAGTTATCAGTTACGGCTACAACGGTATGCCTGCAGGCTGGGATAACAACTGCGAATACGAAGTAACTGAATTCCAAACAGAATACGGTGTTGGATCAAAATTAGTTAATACCGGCGAATTAAAAACAAGACCAGAGGTACTACATGCCGAATCAAATGCTATTGCAAAATTGGCGAAGTCTACTAACAGTGGTATTGGGGCTGACCTATTTGTTACTCACAGTCCTTGTCTCGACTGTGCCAAGCTCATTTATCAGTCAGGCATTCGTCGTGTTTATTTTGGTAAAAACTATAGGGATGATGCTGGAGTCAACTTCCTCAAGAAGTCGGGCGTGGAGGTAATACAACACCAACCAGATGAACCCGAGGAACCTCAGAACAATTAACAAAGGTGTGTTTCTTAGTTGTATCGACATAAAAACTCGTGCCATCTGCAGGCATGTGTTCAATAGAATTGTCTTCGGGGAATATCATAAGACACTGACTGTTTGTTACTACTGGTAAATGTATGCGAGGATATGGATCGGAATGTATACTGTAGCAGGTCCTAGGTAGCATATACATTAATCTTGTTCGGACGATTCTATATTCGCTTAAAGATTGTATCCACTGGTCAATGTGTCCACCTTTTAACCTAGGGTGTATAAATTTATACTGTGGCTCAACAATCATTCCACCAGTTCGGCGAATTCTTCCAGTCGATTCATAAAATTGATCAACGCTATCATCGTTAGAATCTTTTACCTGCAGACCTAACTGCAATACATTATCCTTAAATGGAAAATTTTTTACAAGCTCGTTAACTTCGATAACTAAGTTACTAAACTGATTAAACTGTTTGATCGGTTGACAAATCATATCAATATTTACTATTATATATCTTTAGAAGGAATATCATGAACCTAAAACCCTTAGTAGCAGCCTTAGTCACTGCGTTTACACTTCAGGTCGGAATCGCTAATGCAGAATTTAATCCTGCTGGCAAACAAGTAAATGTTATCATGCCATTTGCGCCAGGCGGCGGTGTTGACCAAACATTCAGACACTTGCAAACTTATGCCGCAAAGAAGGGCGTTACCCTAGTAGGTATCTATAAGCCAGGCGCAGAAGGCCTTATTGCGATGAGTGAATTAGTAACCAAACCTGCAGACGGTTTTACAGTTAGCGTTACTACTGCCGGAGTCATTGCAAATTATAGGCTAAAGAATCCGTCTACCGACATCGTTGCAATCTCAGGCATTCGAGATAGTATTATGGCGCTTGTTGTGAGCAACAAGAGTCAGATTGAAAGTCTAGAGCAGTTAGACAAAGATCTAAAAGAAGGTAAGAAACTAAACGTAGGTTACGGTGCTCCTGGACAACAGATGTTCCTAGAACAGTTCTTTGAACTCGCAAAGGCAAAGAAGCAAGGTCCAACAATGGTTCCTTACAAAGGTGGAGGTCCAGTTGTTACTGATATCCTCGGCGGACATATTGATGTTGCAGCAGTGCCCTTATCTATTGTTAGAGCACACATTGAATCCGGCAAAGTTAAACTAATCGGTCTAGCCAGTCGAGCAAAGATTGACGGCTACGATTCTATCCCACTGATGAAAAATAAATATCCGAAATGGGAAGAATTTGATAACTTTGCGTTTGTTGCTGAAAAAGGCACAGACAAGGAAGCAATCACTTGGTGGTCTAACTTCTTAAAAGATTACATTAACGATGAATCTGTCAGAAAAGAATTTACTAGAGACTTAACGGTGCCAGTTGAATTTGGTACTGCTAATCTTGAAAGAACAATCCAGTCCAGTATAAACAGACTTAAAAAGAATGGAAATTAAAAAATATACAGACCGTGTAAAGTACAAAAGTTTACCCTCAGACTTTAATCATCAAAACGGGGTAAACTTTCAAAGTTCTTACGAATACACAAAGACATTTAGCAACTACCATTTTGATAAATGGGCTGTTGAATCCGACGGTGATTGGTATCATAGCCTAGGTCGGTTTGAAGGCGATTGGTCTAGCGATGTTGAAAAGATCATTGAACAAAGCAAAGCATTAAGTTGGGATCAAAGCACTAAACAGGGCATGAGACCTGGTTTTAAGGGTGGACAAAGTCCCATGAGAGCTCAAGAAGAATATGACAGAGCTCAACACGGGTTAGATAAAATCGATCAAACTAATCTAGTCCTTGAAGACTTCCTAGACCAGTTCCCAACAATTAAAAAGATGATTGATTATTGGGAACTAGAAAAAGTTAGTTACCGAGCACACGTTCAATGGCCTGGTCAATGCTTCGGTATACACATAGATAAATTATGGCATAGGTGTCCTGAAGATCCTAGTCGTATTGTTAGACTAATCTTAAATCTAGCAGACTACGAACCAGGACAAGTCATCCTCTACGGAAATAGTGTGCTAACACAATGGCATGCCGGTGACATTCATATGTTTGATACATTAAACATCCCGCATGGTACAATGAATCTAAGCACTGCTCCTAGACCCAACATTACTATCACAGGCCTGAGGACTGAAGCAACTGACCGCAAACTACAAGAAGCAAATAAAGATTCAAGATACAAGGTATGACTCCGTATGAACCTTTAAATGTATGGTTGCCCGAAGATCTACCGTTGTACCAAAAGTATCAAAACTTAACGTATAAGCAGGTAGACACTGGTGCATATGAGATAGACCGAACATTTGAAAGGGCAGGTTTATCAATGAAAGAATTTGAATCTGTCCCTGTACTGTATAATCTTATACAAAAATATAAAATGCTGTCAAAGGTGTTTATGCTTCTTCCGAACACCACATATAATTGGCATGTCGATGCGTTTAGATTTGTAGCATTTAACTGTTTATTAACCGCAGACAATTCAGACTACTTAACTTTGTTCTGCGACGAACTCGAAAAGTACGAGCTTGTATATTTTAAGTCTAAACGGCTAGTTTACGAACCTAGAAGATTTTATCTGTTTAATACACAGGTACCCCATATAATAACAAACTATAGCGATAAGCCTAGATACCTTATATCAATTGCTCCTTACTTCACTGAGAAGATTTCCAATGATAATGTAAAAGCAACAGAGCGAGATTTCTCTCATTACCTTAGAGTTGTTAACGATTTGAAACAACAAGGTTTGATAAATTAAATTATGCAAATTGTAATTTTAACCGGAGGAACTGATAATAGAAGATTCTTACGATACCTCGGCCCTTATCAAATAGCATGGTGGATGCGAGAACAAGGATATTCTGTTCAGGTATTAGATTTCCTCTTCTTCTTGTCCGAAGAAAATAGATCTAATTTGTTAAAAAAGTTCATTACCTCCGAAACTAAGGTTGTAACATTTGCACCGTTTGCTTACCTCGATTGGCATCACGAAGGAACGTTAGCTCCTATTTTAGGATTGTTCAACGAAATAAAAAATAACTTTCCCTGGGTAAAGATTTCGGTAGGTGGGCAATTTGCAACTAACTTTATTAAAAAGAAAGTACATACTCGACTTAACTTTAAAGTTGACGCAGTGTTCCAGGGTGCAGGTGAACATTCTTATCTAGAATACTGCAATTATATTTTTAAAAAATCTGACAAGTATCCTGCATTTAATTTGATAGACAATCAGAAAGTAATCAATCCCTCAACAGAGTACGATGTACAAAATTGCAAGATGAGATTTTCTACACAAGACTTTATATTACCCGGAGAGGCACTGCCAATTGAACTAAGCAGAGGATGCATCTTTAAATGTGCATTCTGTCAATACCCTAACCTAGGAAAAGATAAAGACGACTTTAATCGTAGCATGGAAAATATTCGCAATACTATGCTGCATAACTACGAAAATTTCGGAACTACAGAATATTATATTGCAGACGATACAATAAATTCTCACCGTCAACGAACAAAAGATCTGCACGAAATGGCAAAGACACTGCCGTTCAAATTAAATTATATAGGTTATGTTAGGTTAGATCTTCTGGATATATGGCCCGAACAGCAAGAGATACTACCTGAATCTGGGTTAGTAAGTTGCCACTTTGGTATAGAATCTCTAGACCCAGTGTCTTGTAAACAGATAGGCAAAGGTTGGGGAGCAAAGAATCATAAAATTTGGATTCCTAAAATTGCAGATATGTGGGAAGACTCTGTTTCGATTAGATGCTCCCTAATCGCAGGACTTGGCAAGGAAACAGAAAAAGACTGGAACGAGACTATGGAATGGTTCAAGACTACTAAGGTCAAGGATTGGTTTTATAATCTATTAGTTTTAAGAAAAGAAATTAACCTAAGTCTGTTTGAACAAGAGCCGGAGAAATACGGATACAAATTTGATGGCCGAGGGAATTGGTATACAGATACTATGTCATACTATAGAGCCAAGGAATGGCAGACTATGAATTACTACAAAAATCTTTCTCTAAGATACGCTACTACCTGGGATTACATAGGATTAAGAAATCTAGGGTTCGAGAAAGAGTTTATTAATCAAGAAAAATTCGGAACATTGATTAAACTGGTGTCAGGAAAACGCCAAGCCAGAGATTTTGCACACAAGTACTATACCCTGGCTATGAGTTATTAAGGCAATTTTTTAGTATTAAGATATTTAGAAAAACATAGCCTGTTAGAGTCTGTTCCTCTATTATATTCAGTAAACTTGTCTGTTGAGGTTGCAAAGAACACGCACTTGGTAGGTGTAACACCGAGTTGTTTGCTAAACATTTCCTGCACATCTCTATAGGCATTATAATTATAGTCCGGACTATAACGATCTATTAACTGCTCTCCGACTGCTGCCCCTAGTCGGTTTACATATTTGTTCTTATTGTAGACAAACAGTGGATCATCATTGTCTGTCCTAGTTAGTCTCATACCTATCCTTAAATGTTGTACAGGGAAATTTTTACTTAGGCTAAAAACTATTTCTTCAATGCAGTTATAGTCGAAATTAAATTTCATATCCCCGCAAACACCAAAATAACAACAGTCTATTAAGACAGGAACGTTTAATTGCTCGCAGGCATTTAATATGTCTTCTGTAAGAGGATGCTCTGCACCATTGTCTGCAAAAGGTAAACTAAAAATTACAACATCGTTTGATCGTATCTCATCATCTTCTATTAATGCAACATTATCAAAGTATGCTTTGCCGGATGCAATGTGATACATGTACTCGCCTTTGAAATATCTCAGGCGACGATTCTTATGCTTCAAATAAAATTTATCAAATGCTTCCGTCGTTCCGTTACTAAATGCTAATGCATTGAATTTATCTAAACCAGAAATAGAATTATTCTTTGTAGAAAGAATCCATTCTTTGTACTTCTTGCAGAATCGATCATGTACGTCAGTATCGTTTAGACAACCTGCTTTTGTAACACTATTAATAATTTCTGTAACTTCTAGTTCCAGATCTTCATTTTTTACACAATGGACGCTGCCGTAGGGCAGACTTTTTAATTTTAGCAGTGCGTTCCACTGCTCTAGTTTTTCACTCATTCGTTACCTAAAAAATGTTTTTTCGAAGGCAGGGGACGATAAAGACGTTTATTAGAATACTGATCAACTAAAAGAAACCCTCGATTGATAGTGTCGTAGTGCATGTTACTCATGTCTACATAACTGTCTTTATAGTTTGACAATTCGTTATATTTCCATAACCAAAAATGTTTATCTGATCTATCTAATTGGTCAGGTTTGTTTGCTTGAAATCGTCCTGTCCAATTATCGTACATTATAAATCTAAGAAACTTCTGTTGGTACCCCATCTTAATCATAAACAGTCTTGCATCTGTTTTTTCTTCTTTAGTAAATTTAATCTTCTGAACATCTGAGTTTGCTTTAAATGCGGCAACGGCTGTATTTGCCATTTCAAATGCTAACAAAGGAAATGACGGACTCCAGTAAAAATATTCTGTGCCATATATATTTTGAGGACAAGGTGTTCCCATTGTTGTTGCAGAATCTAAAAAGATCATGTAGGCTTTGTCATCCTCAAAATATGTTTGAGGTTTGTCAATGCCATAGATACCTGCAACTTTTTTACCTTTTGCAGGTAACTCGTATTCTCTAGGACTCCATACTGCTAAAGAAGTAACTTCTACATCGTGCCAGTGGTTTACTAAATTAAATACTTCTTCTTTTCCGATAGAATTTCTATCATTAAACCAATCAACTATTTCAATTTTTATATTAGGATGTTTCTGTGCAACTTCTTCTAATACTGGCTTAATTGCAAAATCCCATTCACTTAGGTAATTGAGTGCAGTTACTTCTTCTGTATTAGGGAGGTAAACGTCTTTGTCAATAACATCCTTGGCCCATTTGACACAAATTTCGTCAAGGTGGATTCCGTTGTCTAAGAAAGATCTTAGAACATTGTAACTATCGGCGCCGCCTGAAAAATACAGTATAAGATAATCGTAACTATCCCTTAACTGCTGTGCTCTTTGTTTGTAGAGTTCTTTTAGACTGTACTTTCCGATGAGAGAACGATCAAAGTTTTGCCATACATCATCGAAATAACGAAAATGGATGTAATTATTTGTTTTTGTGGCGTGAACAAGGGCCTGGTACTTATTGATAAACTTTTGATCGCCTACCTGCCAATAACCCTGGGGATAATTTTCTATAAATTGCATAGCAGTGATATTTATAAAGCAGTATTTTACAAAAACATAAATATTGAAAAGGAGATACTTATGCCCTATATGGTATTAAAAGGGTCGTTTACTAGACCAAATACAGATGTCGAATTCTACGATGCGTCATCTCATCGTCCAGTTATGGAAGACCTTCTCCAAAAAGGTATTATTATTAACCGAGGAGTTAGTTTATCGGAAGATCAATTAACACAGACTCGATACTTCGTTGCTCAGATTGAATCTGCGTCTGATATTAACATCGTTACTTCGTCTTTAAGAACTGATCCTAATTTCTACGAAATGCACATCCTATTTCAAGAATACTGCGACCAACACCAAATCACTAGGGGACCAGTTGTCATTGAGCTGTACACCTCAGACTGGGTTCTAACCAATGAATATAATTTCATGGTTGCTGATCTATTCTAAGTAGATCCTTTCTAAACTCTGGTTTCAAAGTTAAAAATGAAATTAGTGTATCTCTCTTTACCACTCCCTCTGGTTTAAAAAAGAACGAGTGAACTTCTGATATTTCAGTCTCTCCTTTTTTATAGATTCTATCTAACATATAGATATATCTTAAGTCTGTAAACAGAGATTTAAAGTTTTGTTTTACTAGCCTGTTATAATACCGATCGAAGGTAATTCCTTCGGCAAGCTCTCTAGACATATATACTTGGTAAATTCCTAAAGTTTCTGCATAATTTGTAATCAATTTACAAAAGTTGAAAAAGACTTCACCGAACAAAAAAACCTGATTAAAATTTTCGTAGTTTAAATTAAAGCATTGACCGTGCGTATATGCTGCTGATTTATTTTTAAAGAACCTGCATCCGCCTACAGCAATTAATTCAGTGCCTAAAAAGCAGCCTGCAACTTTGTAGTCTGGCTGATAAAATAACCAGGTAAGCCTATCTATATATACTTTCTTTTCTGCTTCCGACAACGGAGCATTCATAAATGTATTTTTTGTTTTATGTAGATTTATGAATTGCGAAAAGTCATCATCTTCTAAAAATCTGTAGGTGTAGTTCATAATTTCGTAGGTATTTAGTACCACTATAAATACTAGGCTATGAATATTTTTAAAAAACTCATCCACTGGTACAAGATGCGTAAACAGCGCAAAGAACTTGAAAAGCGTCTTGCAGAACTTAGAAAACGAGATCCTTTCATTTATTAAGCATGATAGTAGGTATTAACGGGCAAAACCACGATGCCAGCATGGCCTTAATAGATAACGAATCTATTCTATGGGCTGCACATGCCGAACGGTATTCACGTGTTAAAAATGACAAACTCCTTAACACCGATATGGTTAAGGAAATGTACGAGTACGGTACTCCTAAAACTGCGGTATGGTTTGAAAAACCTCTGTCTAAATCTTTAAGGAAACTCTACAGCGGAGAGCGTCCTTGGTGGTGCAATCCTAAAGAAGAATTAAAACGTATAGGGCTAGGTCACCTTAGTTTAGAAAAAGTAGGTCATCACGAAAGTCATGCTGCCGCAGGTTTCTACACCAGTAAGTTTACTGATGCGGCTATATTAGTAGTCGATGCCATCGGTGAGTGGGATACAGCCAGTATGTGGCACGGTACTGCCTATGGACTTAAGAAAGTCTGGGATACAAAGTACCCGGATAGTATGGGTCTGTTCTACACAGCGTTTACACAATACCTAGGACTGAAGCCCAACGAAGAAGAATACATTCTAATGGGTATGGCTGCACTAGGCAAGCCCCTCATTGTAGAAGAACTTAAAAAAGAATTTTTTGATGAGTTTAGGCCGCCATTCATTAAATCAAAACACAACCTACATAGAGGATGCCGATGGTGGACATCGCCTAGCGGTATAACTCCCTTTGACATTGCGGCCAGTGTTCAGTATATTATGGAAGAGTATCTTTTAGGTACTATTTCATCTATGCGAGAAAATATTCCCAGTAATAATTTAGTATTCATGGGTGGAGTTGCTCTTAACTGTGTTGCTAACAGTGTTATTGCTAAACAGAAATATTACAAAGATATATGGGTCATGCCTAATCCAGGCGATGCTGGAAGTTCCATTGGTGCAGTTGCCGCACTGGAGCGTAAACATCTCGAATGGCGTCATCCTTACCTAGGTACAAACATTAACAGAGTCTTAGACATAGAAGGTGTTGTTAAAGAGTTGATGGCTGGTAATGTTGTTGCTGTAGCAAACGGCCGAGCGGAATTCGGACCTAGAGCGTTGGGTAACAGAAGTCTGCTCTGCGATCCTAGAGGACCTGACGCCAAGGCTAGAATGAACAAACTAAAGCGCAGAGAAGAGTTTAGACCCTTTGCGCCTGCTATTCTCGAAGAACATGCACACAACTATTTTGATATGGTTGTACCTGCCAGTCCGTATATGCAGTTTGTCATGCGATGCAGAGATCCTAAAGGGTTTCCGGGTATTTGCCATTACGATAATACCAGTAGGGTGCAGACAGTTAACTACGTAGATAATCCAAATTTTAGAGCAATTTTAGAACTCTGGTACGAAAAAACTGGTTGTCCTATGCTTATGAACACTAGTCTTAATGTTAAAGGCGAACCCTTGGTAAATAGTTTAGAAGATGCTCAACGTTGGGAAATGCTAAACGGCGTAAAAGTTTTTTGACTTTTTCCAGAATTGAGCTTTACAATTAGAACATTGTAAGGGGCTAATATGGGAGCAACCAGATCTAAATTTGATTGGTCAATTCTTGATCGAGCAGGTCTAATTGAATACTTTTGGTCTTTGTACCCCGAAGTCTGCGACCAAAAGATCAGCATACACAGCCTACACACTAAAATATCTAAGCATATCAAAAAACAAATACCTGTAAGGGTTAATAAGAAAAGAGACTCTAAAGTAGACCCAGGATGGGTGTGGGTCGGCGGAACCTATTACAGCGACAAAGATCAGGAAAAGAAACAGTGCATTGAACTAGATCTAGTCTACGAACTGTTTGACGAAAAAACAATTTTAACAAAAAGACGATACCAGCGTGTCTGTTACACACTAGCCGATACTCTACTGCATGAAATTATGCACATGAGACAGTACCGTCGCAGAAAATTTAAAAACCTGCCAGACTATGCCAGTACAGCGGCCAGGGCAGAGAAGCGACAAGAACAAGAGTACTTGGGCAACAGCGACGAAATTGACGCTTATAGTTTCAACATTGCCTGCGAGCTCTTAGACAAGTTTGATTACAAAACCAAAAAAGTGATTGACTACTTAAATGAAAACCAAAAAGGTACAAATAGACGTCACAACTGCTGGCGTATGTACCTTAAGGCATTTGATCACGACCACAACCATCCAATCATTCAACGTGTCAAAAAGAAAGTTATCCGTTATATTCCACATGCTATGAACGGCAAACCATATCGTAATAAAGATTGGATTAATCGTTGACAAGATGTTAACTTTATGCTATTCTGTATAGCATGAACATCACAACCCGCCAAAGCCAAATCCGGAAGATAGAACGAAATGATCCTAGATTTATGATCTACGATCAATTTGTTACTGTTCCTCGCGCAGGATTTGAAATTAGCAAAAGTTGTCCCGCTGAATATCGTAGTATCTTATTACAGGCCGTTAACGCAGGATGGATTAAACCTGTAGCGCATGTCACCGAGCGTGAACTTATTTTCATGGGGCTCTCTAAATGATATTAAATATGCCGGGAACCATGGGAAGTGCTACAATTATTATGAAACAACCGTACGAGAAAATAGGAATTATTGGATTAGGATTTGTTGGAGGAGCCATTAAGGCTTCAGTTGATTGGGGAGATAACCTTTGGGTCGTTGTAGATCCTGCTAAAGGGTTTAATGCTACCTATCAAGATCTTAAAGAACAGACCGAAGGCGTCTTTGTTTGTGTACCTACACCAATGGGCGATGACGGCGTTTGTGATACTAGTTACTTAGAGAATGTACTAGAAAATCTAAAGGCTGTTAATTACGACGGAGTAATTATCAGCAAGTGTACTGCACCTCCGTCAGTCTATGAAAAATTAAACAAAGATCATCCTAATCTAGTTCATGCTCCGGAGTTCTTAACTGCGGCTAATGCTAATCGAGATTATGTTAACGGCACATTTTCTATTATTGGTGGTCGTGTTTCTGCTTACATCAGAGAAGCAGAAAGAATTATTAGAGTTACACAACCTAACCTAAATAATGTAATGCATTGCACCATCAGTGAAGCGGCTCTAGCAAAATATACTATTAATAGTTTCTTGGCCACTAAGGTTGCCTTCATGAACGAAATCTATGAGATTGCTTCTGCGGCTGGTATGGATTACAATACTGTTGCACGTATGGTAACTCTGGACACACGAATCGGTGCTACTCATATGCAGGTACCGGGCCCGGACGGATCATTTGGATTCGGAGGAGCCTGCTTTCCAAAAGATACCAGTGCTCTTTTAAAGTATGCAGAAACACTTAACCAAACTCCCATGGTGTTAGATGCGGCTGTTAAAAAGAATACACTACTAAGACTAAAGTGAAATATATGGAAAAAGAAATCCTAGAATCAATTACAAAAATTATTGGCAAAATCAAAAAAGAAGTGCCAAAAGAAAAAATCACGCCAGACGCAGAATTTGTCAAAGACCTCGAGTTTGACAGTTTAGATATCACTGAACTTGTTATCGACCTTGAAGACGAATTCCATTTTGACTTAGCAGAAAAAAATGCCAAGGGCGTAGTTACTATTCAAGATTTGGTTGATACAATTATTAAATTAGTTGACAAATCTAAAATCAGTAACTAAAATAATACGGCAATCCTCTGCCTTAACATCGGAGACTATTAATGACAGATAAAAAAGAAACAGCGTTAGACGCTATGGCCGGCGACGGCGGATATAAAGAAGCATACTTTGCAGATGTAATTCGTACTAAAATGAGACGCGATAATAAGCGATTCTGGGCAGGCGATAACATTAGTGACTACTTGCATGAAGGCGATAAAGAACGCCTAATTGACGAAGCAACAGAGGCATTTGAATTAGTGCTTGATCGTTTGCTTATTGATCGTTTAACAGATCCAAACAGCCAAGGCACTGCTCGCCGACTGGCTAAAATGTATTTTAATGAAATAATGGCAGGTAGATATGAACCAGGACCAGATGCAACATCATTCCCAAATGACTCGGCGGACCGTTATGAAGGTATGCTGGTTGTTCGTAGCGAGCTTCGCAGTATGTGTAGCCATCATCACCAACCTGTGGTTGGCGTTGCTTATATTGGTCTTATTGCTGCCGAACATCTTATCGGACTTTCGAAATACACAAGAATCGCCCAGTGGTGTGCCCGACGAGGTACTCTCCAGGAGGAACTTTGTAATGACATTGCTAGGGAGATCCAAAAGGCAACCGGCGCAAAAGACCTAGGTGTCTACATTCAGGCCACTCATGGCTGCTGTGAAAACAGAGGAATTATGGCACATAGCTCTTTGACGCAGACTACCGTTCTTAAGGGTGCATTTAGAGATGACCCGGGTACAAAGAAAGAATTCTTTGATAACATCAAAATGCAACAAGAATTTGCCCCTAGGTAAATGGCAAAATCAACTGTTGACATTTTCCACTTAATGTATTATTATAAACTATAAGGTAACTTATGAAAAAACCAAAGCTCAATATTCCTAACAGACAACAGGTTGCTCAACGGCCCATGGCTCAACCTACCCCGACTGTTCAAACGGGTAAACCGCCAAGCATCATGATCGCCGTTCCTGCTATGGAAATGGTTAATGCCGAGTTCGCACAGCATTTGGCGATGGCAGCAGCCAATTTGGTTGCACATGGTGTTAGAATTAACTGTGCGTTCAATATCGGTAGTGTTATTACTATCGCTCGCAGAAACTTAGTTGAAATCTTCTTGAAGAGTGACTTCGATTATATTTGGTGGGTAGACAGTGATATGAAATTCCCAATTGATGCTCCAGTTAGACTGTTACAACGAAACAAAGACATCGTCGGTTGTAACTATCGCCGCCGCCGTTTCCCTAATCCTAACTTTACAGGTATGATGGGCACCAGCGGTAACTTCACTGAGTTTCAAACTACAGACAATAGCCCTGCTATGGAGAAGATCGACGTTCTTCCGCATGGTCTTGTGCTAGTCAAGCGTCATGTATATGAAACTATTCCCCATCCTCACTATCTCCAAGAGTTCTTACCAGAGAAGAACTTAGAGATTGGTGAAGATATCTACTTCTGTCAACAAGCATACAAAGCAGGTTTTGAAGTATGGTGTGACCAGGAACTGAGCAGAGAAATAGCTCATATTGGTATTTTCCATTATAACTATAATCTCAGTGTTCCTAAATCTTAAAAAGAAAGGTAACCTATGTTATTTGAAAGCATAGAAATTCGCAAAGTGTGTAATGGTGTAATCGTTACACTACGTAGCGATGAAGACGAGGATCAAGAATACGTTTACGATAGTGACCGAAAGGCCATTAAGTTCGTAAAAGATCTGCTCGATAGCAAAGGTAAGGTCTCGGTTGCCGAGGCCAGTTAAACTATGACTGTAAAAAAATCCTACAATGTAGGCGATACCGTATGGATCTACGGTGTTAATAGAAGCAATGTTAAGCCTACCCAAGGTAAGGTTATTAAGTCTGTTTCTATTGAAAATTATTCCGATACCCATTATATTATCGAGATTCCCACTCACATAGAACCGCTATTAGAAATTCGTACTTGGCATAATATAAGCCAAGACGAAAAGGGTCCTGTAGGTAGTCTTAGAACGCTAGGTAACGTAGAAGCAACAATTAAATTTGCAGGTACCGTTGGATTTGCGTTTGACGACAATCCCGAACTAGATACTGATGACGACGAAATTAGTCCAGAACAGATCCATGCCGCACTTGAGAAAAGTCAGAAAGACGTAACTCATGCACCTTTGAATCTTAAATCCGAGAAGCCCGCTAAACGCAGGCACTACAGAAAGAAAACAAAGAGTGAATAATGATACTTGGACACAGGTCTTATCAAGATTTGTTCCAGAATATTTGGAGTTAAAATTTGTGCTAGAAAACGGCCCCGACATCTTCGCAGACTTATCTCAGCGTGGCCGTAATTGGTGTATCACTTTACAAGAGCAACCTCTCCCTAATACTACAACACCTATTTGGTCTAATCCTGGAAAACTCGACGAACGAGTTGAATGGGCATTAGATCAATTAGAGAAATGGCCCGATGTTAGGAGAATGGCACACGATATGTGGTACTTCAAGCGCAAGAAAGATGCCGAAAAATTTCAAACACTGTATAATCTAAGATGGGCATAGGTGTAAGGTTTAAAGTTGAAGACGATGGTGTGAAAGAAATTCACAAAGTTGTTGTTCATACATTTTTATTAAGCGATGTTGACGACCCTGATATATATGCTGCCGGTCCTATATTCGATTGGCAAAGAAGCGAAGCGGGTCAATTTGTTATGAAACATGCTGTAGAAACTCCTTCATACCATAAACAAATAGATCACCAAATATACGGATATAGAGTTGCTATTACAGCAGAACTCGAAAAGAAAAAATTATCAGAATTTTATTTACGTTGGGGCAAACCAAATGGAAATCGTTAGACACGAAGATCACTGTGAAGTTAGGCAGGCAAATAATAATTCTAAGAGTGTCAGAGCAGAAATTTTAGAATTTAAAGATCAAGATAGGCTAGTAGCCGTCTTGAACAAAAGTGTAAAACTGCCCATGAAATGGAATGGGCGAGTTTACGAAGGAAGGATGGCCGGTATGGATTTTATAACCGACGGGCCTAAAGTAACAAAAACATCAACAGGAAGATAATATGACCAACACGTTTCGCGATCAAGAAAAGTTTATGAAGGCCTGCGATCAAACAGTAGGTACTTTAAATGAAGAACAGTACAAACTTTATCTCGACCTCATGGACGAAGAATGGAAAGAGCTTAAGGCTGCATTGGTCATGGGCGACCGTGTAGAACAGTTAGATGCCCTACTTGACTTTATTGTTGTAACAACAGGTGCTATCCACTCAGCAGGGTTTGACGGTGAAGGTGGTTGGAAAGAAGTTATGCGAACTAACTTTGCTAAGATCGATAAAGAAACTGGCAAAGTTAGAAAAAGGGAGGACGGAAAAGTGCTAAAACCGCTGGGTTGGACTCCTCCTGATTTAAATAGTTTTGTCACTAAAGGAGATTAATATGGTTGACACTACATATCCAGGTATTTCTTACAGATCGGCGGGCGAGCTTAACACCGCTATGGGTAGAGTCTATGCTAATATGGGTCTTGCTGTCTTGACCTCTATGCTGATTAGTTACCTAGTAGGTATGAACCCTACACTGTTACAATTCTTCTTCACAGGAGTTATGAAGTGGATTGTTATTTTTGCACCGCTGGCAGCAGTATTTGGTATTGGCTTTGTTCTAGAAAACGAAAACTTACCTAAATCAGTTTACCATTTGTGCTTACACGGCTTTGCGGCACTCATGGGTCTAAGTTTTGCCACAATATTTGCAGTATTTAATATGGGCAGTATTGTCAGCGCATTCGTGGGCGCTGGCGTTTTATTTGGTGTTATGAGCTTTTACGGCTACTTTACCAAAAAGAGTTTGGACAGTTTAGGAAAATGGCTGTTCGTGGGCTTGATTTCTATCGTGATTGCTAGTATAATTAACGTATTCGTTGGAAGTTCAGTATTTCAAATGGTTATTTCAACACTAGCCATTCTAATCTTTACTGCACTAACAGCCTACGACACACAGCAGATTAGAGAAGAATTGAGTATCAGTACCAGCGAAGCGGCAGAAGTCCGTGGCGCACTCAGGCTGTACCTAGACTTCATTAACCTGTTCATTAATTTGCTACAACTATTTGGCGAAAAGAAAGACTAAAATGCGTAACCACTATTGGACCTGCTCTAAGTTTGCTGACTGGATTCGAGGCACGACTAAGGGCGGAGCCAAAACCAGCGAAGGTTGGGACGAATGGGAAGCTCGTGCAAAATCTGCACATCCCATTCGTTGGTGGATTGCCGAAGAAGGCCTAGACATTCTACAGAAAATTGTCTTTTGGCCTACAGACACACTCTATGCTATCAAATACTACATCAACAATCGTTGGGTCACTCGCACACATGCTCTTACTGCCCACCCTCGGGATATTCCTCGTGGTGAATGGCGTGACGTGGGAAATCGTTTTCTTCCCTGTCTTTTTAATGAACTTGTGGACTTTGTGGAAGTTGAACTAGCGTGGTGGCAGATTGCTTGGGCAGACAAAGACGAAAAGGCAAAATACAATGCTCCATTCTGGGCCACAGGTTGGTTCCGTTGGCGCACATGGCGTTGCCCACAAGCCGGGCTTGACAATCTTAAGTGGCAAAGTGAACTTCGTCACTCAGTAGATGATGGCTGGGAAGAAGGTGATCCAAATCTAGGAGAGCCTACTCCGCAGGCTAAAAACGCTATGGAAATCCTTGCCCTCTACAAGTGGTGGACCGAGGTTTATCACAATCGTCCCGATCCACATGATGCCAGTGGTTGGACAGAATATTGCAACCGCAAGCGAGATGAAGGTGGAAGTTTTATGGCCCAGCCAAAAGATCCAGAACTTCGTGCATTCGGTGACCGTGCTCTTGCTAAGACTCGAGAAATCGAAGAAGCATATGAAAAAGAGGATGAAGAAATGCTCATCCGTTTAATTAAAATCCGTAACTCACTTTGGACTTAATATGACTAAAAAGAAACCTGAAGACATGACTCCCGAAGAACGTAAAGAACTCAAGATCGAGTTCGCGCCTGGCTGCTTTGATAGGTTCGAAGGTACTCAGGAAGAACTAGACGAACTGATTGCAGAAATTAAAAATATGATTCAGGACGGCAGTTTGTTTGAAAAATCCAAAGAAATTGATATTGACGAACTTGTCGAAAGCGACGACCCCGACGATCAAGCATTAGCAACTCGTTTGCTAAAGGCTATTGATCGAGATATCAACGGTAGCGACGACAGATACATGCAATGACTGTATCTCGGAGTCCGGAACGGCATACCTTCCAAAAGGAAGGCTATGTCGAGCGTTGCAAAGAAAAGGGAGAGGAACCTAGCCAGGACTATCTGGATATGTTCCAGCGCATCCTTGAACAGGAAGATCAAAAGTTCGATGATCCTAAATCTAGAGAAAATAATCTAGAATGGGACCTTGTTACTACTAACTGGATTCTTGAAAAGGCACGAGCCAAAGATTCGTACGCCCAAAACATATATGCGGCGCTTTGCAATAACGACTTCCAAAAATTAGATGTAATTCCAATCCTAACCGAAAAGACTTGGGGTTGCTCCTGGCGCTACGCCGGAGGTGTTGTTGCTGACATGCGACAAGAGGGCGATTACATTGATTGGTACTGTAGTGGCATGGGCGGGCTTAACCAAGAGTACGATGCTAAGGAATCTAATGAGGATTGGCAAAAGCGTACAGGATATGTACCCGAAGGCAAGATAACTGCTGAAATACGAGAAGACTTTCAAAAACTAGGTTGGGTTCCCGCTAAAGGCGGAGATTGGGAAAATTTTGAGTAAGCCAATTACCTTAACACATGCTCAATGGGAAAGATTACGAGAACGGTTAAAGAAAGATTATCCGTCTAGTACAATCTTGATCAGAGAAAAAATGAAAAGAGTACTGGGGTTTGTTGATAGAGAACATGCTGTTTGGATGGAAAACTCTTACGCCAGCACTTCCGATATACGATTGGACTTCTACGACGAGCCAAAACGCACCATGTTCATGCTCAAATACTCAGAATATTTGGACAAATCTGGTAAAATAGACCTACGAGATTCTTGACAAAATGGTAAATTGGCGCTATAATATAACTATACTGAAACACAATAGGAGCGCAAAATGGCTACTAAACTGAAACAAGCAAGCATCGCACTTCGCGTCAACAAAGGTCGCGACATGAGTCCAAAGTGGGACGGTGCAGATGAGTGGGACAGTTCTAAATTCACTAACCACTTCCGTAAGGCTATGGAATGGTATCGACTTGAGGCTTCTGTTAAAGACCTCAAACCCAAACTGGTTGAATGGATGCACAGTGCCGGCTATGACAAGTCGGACATTAACGCTATCCGCAAGACTAAAGACAAATACTTTAGCGGTACTATGATGGGCATTGCTGCCTGTCTAGTCAAAGGTATGCCCGAAATCCACGATGGCTTTAACAGCGGCAAGGATACTAGCGCCTGGTTGCGTAAAGAGATCGAATCTGTTCTCAAGGCAGGTGCCGACGACCTCGATGAAGATGAAGACGCACCTAAGGTCAAAGAAGAAAAGCCCGTAATCGTCCAGCCTAACATTCAAGATCGTCTGCGTGAGGCTGCTGGCACTATGAGCGAAGAACTTGATACCGCAATTGACGCTTGGATCATGGATCCCGAAGCGTTCGACCCTAAGGCATTCAAGATTGTTAACCTGCTTCGTGGTAAAGGTGCCAAGGCTGCTCATGCTCGTTATATCAAGGGCTTCTTCTCTCGCAATCATCAAGAACTGCTAGAACTGTCTAGCGGCAATGCCGACGAGCAACTGCGTGAAGCATATAAGCACAACAGCCGTAAGAATGTTAAGAAACTAATCGAGTTCTACGACAGCATTATGGCCGCTTGTGAGCAGATCGCCGCAGAGCAAAAGGTTCTTAAGAAGCCACGTGCTAAGAAGGTTAAGCCTGCAGAGCAACTGGTTGCTAAACTCAAGTTCTGTATCAAAGACGACAAGTTGGGCATTGTGTCAGTACCTCCTGCAGGTATTATCGGTGCTCAAGGTGTTGTTGTTTATAACGTCAAGACTCGCAAGATTGGTTACTATGTCAGCAAGACTAGCGCAGGCCTTGGTGTTAAAGGTACTAGCCTAATGGACTTTACTGACAAGAGTACTCAAAAGACCCTGCGTAAGCCGCCCGAACAACTCAAAGAGTTCAAGGAGCAGAACACGCAGAAGCGAGTCGAGACTTGGTTCAAATCTATTAAGACTACTGAAGTTGCCCTCAACGGTCGCTTCAACGAAGATACTATCATTCTTAAGGTGTTCAAATGATTACAGGTGTACGTTGGTTTGCAGGACGCCACTGTGTGGGCATTGTCCAAATAGTTCAAGATCACGAAAAGGAAACATATCGTCAGACCGGCGATGCCGAATTCAAATACTACATCGGTGTAGGCTGGGGCGAGGATGAAAAGACTGATGCTTCTTACATTGCCGAACACGGAGTGCCATTTGATAAGGTAGCAGGTGACGCTATGTTTAAAATCTAATGAAGTGGATTGCAGTTTTCTTCTTGCAGATTCTTTTGCTCTGTGCTATAATGTTTGTTATAATAACATATTACCCAAAGCACGGAACGGTTAGGTATGATTGTACCATAGCGGAAATTAGTCCCGACGTTCCCATTAAAGTGAAAGAAGAATGTAGGAATGCGAAAAAGAATCTATGAACTAGCAAAAGAAGCAGGTTATGCGGCACCTGAATTAGCAGAAAGAATGCACAAAATGGTTGACTTAGTTATCAAAGAGTGTATTGTGGCAATTGAAAAGACCCCGCGACATTGTGCGTATACTACCCACGACAAAGGTACGGTAGAATGCACTATTCAAAAGACTGTTGAAACTGTAAAAGATCACTTCAAAGAGGAATAAAATGATCACTATCAAGAACTGGATGGAAGTTGTTAGTTACCGTATTACTGAAGGAGCCGACTACGGTTGGTCCTGTTACGGAGATCATGCTCATCAACTGAGTGCATGGAACGGCGTTCACGGTAAAGGCGGATGGAGTCTTAATATTGTATTTGACACAGAGACCCAAGAAGTCTATGAAACAGAAGTATGCGACTACACCAATGACCGTGCGTATCGGCTGATTAATCCGCTTTATAAGAAAGCGCATGACGAAGAAGCGAAAACTCACGGGGAGTTTGCTAACCAAGCATGGGACGATGTAGAATATACTGACCTTGAAGTAGAGGACGATTGGTTGAACAAGGCTCAGGCTATCGTTGACGGAGATGATTACGACACTCGTGTTAGCATTCCTCTAGACTTTACAGACGAAGAACTGTTAAAGTATATGACTATGGCTCACGAGCGTGACATGACCTTTAATCAATTCGTTGAAGAAGCACTCCGTCGGGCCATTGAAGAATACAAGCAAGATCCAGAAGGTATGAAGGCTAAAGCAGACCGCTGGAAAGCCGCACGTGATCAAGAAACGCCGTATTTCTAACAGTAGATTTGATATGACATTACCCGACGAACGGTATCGTGCTGTAATGTGGGCTAAACGATTTCTAATCGAACTAGCCACTGACCGCACAAAATACCCTCGAGTTCCCAAACAGGTTAGGCAAGAAGCATTTAGCATTATGCGTCATTTCCCAAATGACTGGGATATGAAACGTGTAGCAGATGCTAGTCCCGAAGTGTTTCAAGAGCGCATGGAACCTCTATACAGAATGGTTAAACAATTTGAACAGGATAAAACTAATGAGTGAACAGTTTATCCGTAGCCAAGTTGAATACTATAGGCGACATCTACGCTGTGGGCCTTCACGTGATTGGAATCTAATTCATGGTTTATATCAATACTACAACGGATTGTTAAAATGAGAACTGAAGAAGAATACGAAGAATTTGCCAAGCGTATGGAAGAACGTTTTCCTAAAATGTTCTCACAGCCTTACGGCGGCTTTTGTGTAGACAAAGGTTGGTGGCCTATTATCGAAAGCCTATGCGCTAATATTCAAAGCCACATTGATT